>Ga0209536_100002182_pt1 | contig 31818 bp, 27 predicted proteins | sample DeeMarSeWOR28_12_FD_187461 | JGI IMG/M metagenome (GOLD analysis project Ga0209536, IMG submission 187461) | Marine sediment microbial communities from White Oak River estuary, North Carolina - WOR-2-8_12 (SPAdes) (version 2) | ecosystem: Environmental > Aquatic > Marine > Intertidal zone >... | reverse complement strand
TTTACAGCATTTAAATCCAAAAACTTCAACGACTTCAATAATGATCTCATCAATGTGTATAGGATTATAGGATGACCAGTCATTTTCAAAGACCAGTCTAACGACTCCAGGTTGGAAAGAAAAGTCACTAAATACCTGAAAGATGAATTCAGTGCCACCAATACCCCAATAATATCCAGGTAGTAAGTAATCATCTATGCCGTCGCGTATAGCACTACTAAGATAGATATACCCACCATCACCGAAGAATGGATTTTGATTTTCAAGTGCAGCAAATTCTACTCCTGAAAGAGTAATTCGTATTGAATCAACCTGAGTATCCACCCAAAAGGCGAAATATTCAAATTTTGCAGGATTAATTGTTACATCATTGATTATTGTTTTACCTTTCTTTAATCGAAGTGTTTCTATTGGCGGATTCCACCAATAATGACGTCCATAGCTTGGATATTTGCATTTACATTTGTATTTCCAATTGCAGCAATGTTTGTTTTTCATTGATTTTAAGATTTCAAGAGAATTTTGACAATTAATATAACCAGCACCCTGTTCAAAATCAGCAAAGCCCTCAATCGGATCAGCTCCTTCCATGATTGCTTTTTTAATGCTTTCTGGTCCTAGACGCTTATTGTTGTTCTTGATATAAGCTGTCAATAGTGCAGCTTCTCCAGCTACTTGTGGACAGGAAAACGAGGTTCCACCAGCAATAGTAATTGTAGAGGGCCATCTGGATGGAGGTAGGCCAGCAAAAATCCAATAACCTGTTGCCACGACATCTGGTTTCATTCTGCCATCAGATGTTGGTCCACGGCTACTGAAATACGCGATGCTCTTTTCATCACTTGGATAGTAATAATTTCCGTAAAATGGATGTCCTAAAATTATACCACCCGCAACTTTGTGATGAATTGGATCAATTGCCGCGCCAACCGTGATTGAAGATTTTGCTGTTCCTGGTGAACCTACTCGTAGAGGAGCTGGGCCTTCATTACCTGCTGCAGCGACTACAGTAATACCCATTTTTGTTGCTGCATCAACGAGAAGATCCTCTGGGTCTGCCCCAGGAGCTCCAACGCCACCGCCAAGACTCATACTGATTACATCAACCCCTTCAAGCATAGCTGCTTCAATTCCCTGCATTACTAGCGAAGAGGGAACACCACCACCAGTGTGATCAAAGACCTTTACAGGGTATATTGAAGCTGCTGGGGCGATTCCAAAGGCGAAGATATGAGCTCGATCGGTACGACTTATGGTAATTGGTTCAGTCATATTGAGTTCAATAAAGGAATCATAATCAACTTGATATGTCCAGTTAGTCAATGAATCAGGAGTTTTAAAGTCTGGATTAATAGTTATAGCCCAATGTTCATCCGTGGGAAGTCCACTTATCACACCGCCATCAGAATTGCCACCATGATACCAATTTCCTTCGGGTTCTAAAGTGAGATTGAATTCAGATCCGTAAGGTCTACTTGCATTCCAATAATGATATGGATCATCAGTTAGAGCTGTGTATGCTCCTTCAGGCACACCTTCAAGGTCAAAATCTACTCGCATATTACCAGATTTACTGTTATCTATGCTATGATGCATTATAAGACTGAGTTTCCCAGTTAAGGTGTCATTATAGAGATATACTTTACTAAAATGGTCTTGCATAAATGGAGTATGCCCACTAGCACTATAATAATCATAGAAATTTACAGCTGATTTCGGTTCTTCGATTAAATCAACGATATAAGTAGATCCTAATTGACTTACGGTGTAAATATCTTCCTCATAATAGCCTGCGTCGGGATAATAATAAAGGATAGAATCTGCCCATAAATGATTAGGACTAAAGATAATTTCTGCGTGGGAAGCCAAGAGAGCTGCACAAACAGTTCCATGATAGTGGTTTAATGGATTATCATAGCCTTCATATACGGTGCCAACATCATAGCTGAGATCGATTCCATCATAAACATTACCCCAATACCATGGTCTCTGGATTCTTTCGTATGGGTCTTCCCATTCTGTATGCCAACACCCTGTATCGATGATAGCAACATCTACACCTGCGCCAAAATTAACATCAGGATCAAACCAGATTTGATCAGCTGAGGTAAGGTCAGGATTTGCATAGGTGGAAGGGACGGTGTTTAGAGTTTCAACATCAATGGGCGTTATGGTCATTTCGGGATCATATCCCATAACTATATCTGTAGGTAGGTCTCGTGCAACAGGTTCAACTGATTCTTGAAGATATCTTAGAGAATCAGAATAGATTTTAACGATCTCTGGACTGGTTGCAAGCTTAAAAAGATTATTAGCTGGAATAGTTACGGCAATGGCATTGATAGTTTGGTACTCAATAGTGACAGACCCTCCTAGACTCTTAACAAGGGTTGAGACTTGTGTATAATCACTCGAAGTGGTTTGGATAATTAATTGTGCTGGATTTGTCCCTTGTCCTAGAAGATCAGTCACTCCAGGTGCAAACAGATCAACTGGTTCCAGAGCATTCATCTGGGGAGATATTGTTTGTGGGTTCACTATTACTTTCTGAGCGAATACAGTTGAAGTAATACTCATACTCAAAATAGCTATTCCTAGTAAAAAACTGAATAATATCTTTCTCTTCATTTTTAGTTACCCATTTTGTTTCATGAAGTCAATAATAAGAGTAACAAGTGGTTTGAATCGTAAATAAATTAGGAATAAAGCTCTTGACTCAATTTATGGGTTCATGTTGTCTAACAAAAGACACATGAGTTTGATTGAATTAAACTTATTACTGCTCCATGAAGTTTTCTGATATTTTTAATTGAGTTGGTAAACTCATTCTAGATATTGGCACTCAGTTTGAATATAAAAGTTATGAAGGAATTAATGCTTTTACTTCATTAATTAATAGCTATATCTAAATTCTTTGGCATAATTCTGTTTATTTTAGTTAAATTTCTAAATTAGCTTATATCTGAATAATTGCAGGATTTCAGGATCCACAAGTATTTCAATATTGAATTGTTAAAGCTGCTTGCTTTTGTTTATACGATTCACTCCGCCCCTTTAACCAGCTAATCAATAATAAAGAGAGAATAATAACGTTTATTCCCATAGCTATAATTAATAGCCATCCTCCTCCTTCCTGTTCATAAATAAATCCAGCTATAGGACTTATTATTACTCCTAATGCTTGTATAGCCATTCCTAATATTGCCATTACTTTTCCTGTATGTTCTCTAGGTAATTTTCTCCCAACAGCTCCCCAAGCTATTGTTCTCCATATTACATCATTACCTGTTTTAATTATCACCGCAATAAAAGCTGTGCTGGAAATAAGTGTTAATAAAAGTTCACTAGATTGGAAATTAATCCATACAGGTAACTTAGGAGAATTGAATAGTAAGAATATAGAAAAAGGGAGAAATAAGTAAGCTAGGAACATGATTTTAGCATCATTGGTAGTTCGATCCAGAAGAGCTCCTGCAGCTAATCCCCCTACAATTCCTAGGATTGTTGATCCTATCATCGTATAATTTAGCGTGATGTAGTTCATTCCTACCTCTTCATTCAGAAAAAAATTTTGAGCGAATTGATAATTAATATCACTGGCTACATCCAAAAGAAAAACTATGAACAATAGCGGAATCGTTGCCAACAATACTTTTAACCCCATAGAATATTGTATAATTAAATCTTGAGCTAATCCGTTCTTTTCCCTCATTTCTTCCTTATCCTCTATCGCTATTTGCTCTAAAAAGAATAATCGAATAAAGAAATCAACCAGACTTGCAATCCCAGCCATGAAAAAGAATATCCGAAGTCCTTGTACAAATCCATCCGTAATTAGAACTCCTACTAGAATAAGACCTAAAATCCCAAAAAATCCTGTTAATGTAAAAAGACTCGTACCAGTTCCCATTTGTCCTTTTGGTAGAGATTCAAATAGGATTGGGTCGATAGATGCTTGACAGAATTGTGCTAGTGAGAAAACTGTCCATACAAATATTAAACTGATGAATGTGTCGACAAAAGGCATGAGAAGCATCGCGATAGCTATAAAGAATTTATTAAACGTAGCCATATAACGTCGGTGATGAATATGTTTATCTGCCCAATATCCCCCAATCATTGTAAAAAATAAGCCAATAAGCATTGACCAACCGTTTGCTATGCCTAATTCAAGATAAGTCAGTCCAACATCTCGAAAAAATAAATTGAGATAGACCCATGCTGCAAGAAAAAGTGATCCTGTATAGTTTGTAAGAAGAATTATAACGAAATTTCGGGATTGGAAAACTTTTCTCAAGTTCTGGAAATATGACGAGGGATTAGTCTCATTCATGATTAAATCAACTTTATCCCATATCATTATAAAACAATTGAATGTGGTAACTCAGCCATTCAAACATTGATTTCGAATAAGATCTCAAATTAAGCGAGGAACGTGAAGTTTTTAGATTGGGTGGAAAAATGTTTTTAACTAAAAATATGATTGTGTGAGTGGATATCGTGGTTAGGGAAGAATTGTTGAAAAAAACTGTAGATATTATTGCTGCTTCGGATTATGTTGTTGCATTTACAGGAGCTGGGATCAGTACAGAATCTGGTATCCCTGATTTTCGATCCCCAGGAGGGTTATGGACCCAATACGATCCTCAAGAGTATGCTACATATAAAGCATTCTTAGCTAATCCTGCTAAATATTGGACAATGGCCAAAGAGGTAAGAAAAGTCATTATGGAAGCTAAACCTAATGCTGCTCATAATGCACTAGCTATCCTTGAGAATAAATTTAATAAACTAAAAACAGTCATTACTCAGAACATCGATTATCTCCACACGGTAGCAGGTAATTCTCAGGTGTTGGAGCTCCATGGAACATATCAATGGAACTATTGTATGATTTGTAAATCTAAATACACTTTTTTAGAGGTGAAAAAATTGTTGGATAGGGAGATGATTCCCCCCTTATGTTCGTGTGGGGGAGTAATAAAGAGTTCATCTATCCTTTTCGGGGAATCACTTCCCCAACAAGTAGTCCATAAAGCCAGTTTGGAAGTCCAAAAGTGTGATTGTCTTATAGTTATTGGTTCTTCATTACAGATACAACCTGCAGCTTCCCTTCCTTTTGTTGCAGCTTCTCATGGTAGTAGAATCATTATAATTAACCGTGAACCCACTTATCTAGACTATCTAGCTGAAGTTGTGCTTCATGATGATGCTAGTATTCTATTAACCAACATTATTGAGCGGTTAAATAAATTACAGCCTGATTAGTAGCAGAAACTCTCTTATTGTTGTGATATAGTAGAAATATCATACACTTTAATTGCTCCAAGTGCTAGTACAAGGATACAAATAAATCCCAAAAAAAGAACTATTTTTTGACCTGTTACTAATATAATCAATCCTATTTCAGTTAGTGGAGGAGAATTTAGCAAAATTACTAACAAGTAAATCGCTAAAAGGACTGTATAAAATATCGTAATGTACCCGTATCGATTTGGATATGAATGATTTAACACAATTGGAATAGTATAGAAACTGAGCATAAAAAAGGAAAAAATACCAAAGGTAATCGCAGAGGACAAATGGAAGCTAGGATAAAGATCAGCAGGATACAAGGCAGTTCCAATTCCAAACGAAACCGATATTATACCACTTAGTGTCGCTAAAGAGCTAAATAAGCTTTCAATTCTATTCCCCTTAAAAAAAGAATTCATTGCCAGATAAAAGGGAATCAAGAATAAATTGATTAAAATTAAAGCTACTACAAAAAGAAACCTAGAGATAGTATTTAATTCTCCTGAAAGTGAATAAACACGTCCTAAATCACTATAAGCATTCAGAAAAAATGAATAACCTCTTATATTTGGATTCAATTCTGTACCACCTGGATAAAAAATCATAGCTATAATACATAGAACAAAAAACTGCACAACACCAATTATTGCCAAATAGAATGCAAATTTTTTCCATTTTTCAAATTTCATGGAATAATTATTTATTACTGTCACTTTGTATCACTAAAATAACTGAGCAATGCTCATTTAAAAACATTAATTTAGAGGTAAAAAACTTTGTGTGACTATGAATAATGTGAAAAAATTTTCTCGTAATAAACAGGAAAAAATTAATTCGATTTATTCCACTTTTTATAGGCTTCTTAACGAGGTTGGTTATGATAGAATTACAACAAATAGTATTGCAGAGGTTTCGAAGATTAGTATTGGGACGATCTATCGTTATTTTCCTAATGGTAAGACATCTATCATGAAAGGGACTCTTGAGCACACTTCAAACAAAATATTTGATATTAATGACTTCAATAATATGAATGAAGATAATTTAGTTGAAATGACGAAGTATTTGATCCAAAAGCATCTAACAGTTCATCGAGATAATTATCAATATCATCTAGCAGTTAATCAGGCAATAATGTCAAATAAAGAACTTTTTAATGATTATGGTTATAATATAACTGAATTATTCAAATCTATTGCTGAAGAGATTCAAGAAACAAATTCCTTTTTCAAGAGCGTTCCTCAATCCTATCTAATTGATATATTAGTTCGAATTTTCAACATTTTGGAAGCATTTATTCATCGCCATCTATTCATCACTCCAATATTTCCAACTGATGAAGAACTAATCGATTTTTTGAGTCAGGTACTTTTAATGATCATAACATGAGATTAAATATTCAAAGAGTAGTTAAAATGATAATACGAGATTATCATGAGGCTGATAAGAATCAAATTCTGTTGTTACACAACGAGTTTGAGCGTGAATTTTTTCCTGAATTCTACTCTGAAGAATCCTTACTAGAGGAACGCGATTTAGAAGATCGATATTCCTATTACATTCATCAATCTGGAAAATTTTGGGTGATGGATGATCAAGGAGTAGTTGTGGGATTCATCGGAGTCCAAATTCAGGCAGGTACTCGGGCAGATTTAATCCAGCTTCGTGTACGAAAAAGTCATCGAAGAAGAGGTATTGGGACATTATTAATTAATAAGGTTGAAGAATATGCACTCTCTCTTGGGAAGGACAGAATGTTTCTTCATACTGCAGATCGCCTTGTTAATGCTCGAAATTTATATGAAAAGTCGGGATACAGATTGGAGAGTTCTACAAAATCTCCTCCTTTCCAGTTCACTGTGATGATATATAGGAAGGATTTGTTGTCTAGTTCATTGTAAAAGATCTAGTTCAATGGAGAAGAAATACATTTAATCATTGAAAACAGAGTAAAGAATATTTTTCTGAAGTGTTGAACATGGCACAGGAGCAACCAAAGATGAATTCTTCATATACTCAAAAAAGAATTAATGAGTTGGAAAGGGAAATCGAAACTCTCAAAAAAATGAGCTCTGATGAAGAGTATTTTCGTACACGAAGTACACAAACAATGATAACAAGACAAAAACAAATGGCTGCATCAAAAAAGCAGGAATTCAATACCGTGGGTTTATGGGGATTGTATGGAGATCAAGATATGAAAATGTTCAAGTCAATGACCTTACCTGTATTCACGAGTCCTACTGGGGGACCATTCGATTCATTACTTGATGGGGCTTTATTACTTTCATATCAGACACTAAATGATCCGAATAAGATCTATTCGCGCGTTGATAACACCACAATTGATCATCTGGCGTTAAAAATTGCTGTGTTGGAGGGAAAAACGATCGATGAGGAGACCCAAGCGTTGTGTGTATCCTCGGGAATGGCAGCCATTTTAATGGCGACAATGCCTTTCTTAGGTGTTGGAGATCACTTTTTATCGTCAAATCAAATTTATGGAGGGGCTGAACAGTTATTTAATGTAACTTATCCTAAAATGGGGTGGAATGTAGAGTGGGTTCATAAACCTTGGGCATTAAATGCTTGGCAGGAAAGAATTACTCCAAAAACAAAATTTTTGTATGTAGAAACGCCATCTAATCCGAATTTATTCATTGGGGATATTCCAGCTCTTGCTAAACTTGCGCACGATAATAATATCCCTCTTATAGTTGATTCGAGTGTTGCCTCACCCGTTCTTCTACGACCATTAGAATTAGGAGCTGATATTGTAGTTCACTCCATTTCAAAAATCATGGGGAGCAGTGGACGTGCTATTGGAGGTGCTGTAATTGCTACGAAAAAAATCACCACCTCTATACCAGATTTAGAAGAAAATTTTATAAATAAAGTAAAGGGTGGTCATTTTCGAAATCTAGGGCCTTGTTTACATCCCCCATCAGCTGCAGCTATTTGGGACGATTTGGCAACGTTACAATTAAAGGTTAAATTTATGTCTGATAATGCGTTACAGATTGCTGAATTTCTTGAGGATCATCCAAAAATAGAAAAGGTAAACTATCCTGGATTGCCCTCCCACCCTCAACATGACCTAGCAAAAAAATTATTACGATTTGAAGATGGATCAGCAGGTTTTAGTCACCTCATGTCATTTAACGTTCAAGGAGGCTATCAGGCTGCAGTAAATTTTGTTGAGACTCTAAATTTCGGAGTGCGAGTTGCTGATTTAGGGCGTAACTATACCACAATTTGTCATCCTGCTTCAACGACTCATGCGCAAATGACTCCAGAAATGCGTGCTAGAAGCGGAGTTCCAGATAACTTAATTCGTTATTCCGTTGGTCTTGAAGGATCAGGAGATGCCATTAGAGCTTTGGATCAGGTTCTAACAAACCTTTAATGAGTTTTCAGCGAGTAAGCAGTAAAATAATACTTTCAAATATAGATTATATTTACAGAAGATCAAGTAGAATATCAGTTAATTGCACTTAGAAATGGATCTTAGGGTAAGATAAAGAAAAAATGATCATACAGGAAAGAAGTGGTTCAGATGGGAATCTTTGACAGGAAAGTTGTGGTTATTACTGGTGCAGGTCGAGGAATAGGACGAGCTCATGCACTAGCTTTTGCCAAAGAAGGTGCAAAAATAGTAGTGAATGACCTAGGAACAGAGCTTGATGGATCTGGATCGAGTTCAGCTGTAGCTGACACAGTAGTAAATGAGATCAAAGCTGGAGGGGGGGAAGCGATTGCAAATTATGATAGTGTGGTAACAATGAGTGGAGGACAGAGCATTATCAATACCGCATTGGAGAAGTTTGGAAGGATTGATATCTTGATTAATAATGCAGGGATTCTCCGTGACAAAACACTGTTGAAAATGGATGAATCAATGTGGGATACAATTATTGCAGTCCATTTAAAGGGCACCTTTTCCTGTACTCAAGCTGCAGCACTAGAGATGCGGAATCAGGGCAATGGGGGAAGTATAATCAATACTACTTCTATAACTGGTGTCTTGGGAAATTTTGGTCAAGCCAATTATGGAGCTGCTAAAGCTGGAGTTATTGGATTTACTAAAATAGCAGCCATTGAACTTGAAAGATACGGGATTAACGTGAATGCTATTGCCCCTGCTGCCGTAACTAGGATGATAAGCCCGATAGTTTCTGAAGAAATGATTCCAGAGTGTATTTCTCCCCTTGTTCTGTTTTTAGCTAGTGATAAAGGTCGATCTATTACTGGAAAAGTGTTTGGAATCCATGGATCAAAAATTTTTGAATATAAGGTCTCGTACACCGAAGGAATTGAGAAAGAAAATCATAAACTTTGGACAATTGATGAAATAGCTGAAAACTTTGATCAGATTGGTGCTTAAATACAGTACTTAAACCTAGGAAAGGCTCATATTTATCCTGACTAATATTGGCTATTTATTCCAGATCTCAGTATCTGAGTTATTGATTTGGTAATGGTTTATGGAAACAGACCTAAGGGGTAAACATGTGTTGATAACTGGTGCCAACGGTGGAATTGGTCAGGCAACCGCGTTATTATTTGATAAAGAGGGAGGTAAATTATCCCTTCATTATCATCAGAATGAAAAAAGTGTTAAAGAACTTGAAGCAAAACTAGAAGGGGATTATTCATTTTTTCAAGCTGATTTATCCTCTGATGCTTCTGTCAAAGGATTATTTGATCAAATTACCCAAGCTAGAGGTCGTTTGGATGTTTTAATTGTCAATCATGGAATTTGGCCTGAAAATTATATTCCAGTCCATGAAATGACCATCAAGCAATGGAATAACACCGTAGCAATTAACTTAACTGGAGCTTTTCTCTGCAGTAAGTATTTTTTAAAGAATTTAGAAGCTTATCACGGGAATTCTGCGAGTATTACTTATGTCGGATCCACTGCTGGAATTTTTGGAGAAGCAGGACATACTGATTATTCCGTAACCAAGTTTGGATTGCAAGGTCTTGTATTGTCCTTAAAGAATGAAATAATTCATCTTGCTTATCGTGGAAGAGTGAATATGGTTGCTCCTGGATGGACAATTACACCAATGACAGAGAAATTCATGCAGGATCACGCAGGTATTAAGTCAGTTCTTCAAACCATGCCTCTCAGGAAACTGTCTCGAGCTGAGGATATTGCATCTACAATTCTGTTTCTTTCATCAGATAACTTAGCTGGTCATATTTCTGGCCAAATTATAACAGTCGCTGGAGGAATGGAAGGGAGAAAACTGTTTGAAACTGATGAAATAGATATTAACCGAATTTGAAACGAACAAATCATTATTTTCCTAATATTCTTGATTTTAATATTAAATAGGAAAAAAAGTCATTAAATATCATAATAATAAATCCTCTTCTAATTTTCGGTTAACTACTAAGCTTGATCCCAAATCTTTCTCTAATTTCTTCTGGATGCCACGGAATATTAGTTAAATCCAATTTAGATTCTTTGATAATTAGATGTAATATTGAAAAAGTATCTGAATTGAGAAATTTAATTAAATCATGATCTATTTGGTCTTTAGAGGCTCTTTTGGAACAATGTATTTCATTATTCAATGAATCAAAGAATTTAGTATAATTAATAACAGAGGAAACTGTTTTTTGGCCACCAGTAGTATAATATTGGGAATTGTCAAGAATGAGAATTTTCAGATTCTTAAGTTTGTAAAAAGCAGCAGTAATAGAGGACCCTAAACCCATTAAAAAGTTGCCATCTCCTGTTATTACAATGGCTCTCTTGTCTGGATTAGCTAATGCCAATCCTAATCCAACAGAAACAGGTAAACCCATAGAACCTCTGAGATAAACTTGAGGTTTAGGAAGGATGTGATAAGCTTCTCTACTAATGTTACCATTTGAACTCACAATAATATCCTCCTCATTAAGATGGTTTTTTAGAGCAGAAATTACTTCATAACCTTTCATTGGCATAACACTCCTTTTCTGACTAATAAAGCGACTGGAGATGAGGTTTCCTCCATTTTTTCAATAGCTATTATCATATTTGTTTCCCAATTATCTTCTAATAAATCCCAATAAGGAATCTTTAGAGCTTTCAGGAGTGGTTCATTTATTTCCCCCATAAGTGAATGTTCAGGAAAATCTTTGTCGATTTCTAGCCCTCTATAACTGATTAACATCAGCATTGGTAGTTTATATAATTGGGCTAATGAAGTCAAGGCGTCCCCGATATTTCCTAAACCGCTATTTTGCATGTACACAAGAGCTCTCTTATTTGCAAAAGCTACACCAGATGCAATACCTATAGCTTCATCTTCCCTAGTAGCATAAATGTGTTTTAATTCTGTTTCTGCTTCATGGGAAACTAAAAATGCGAGAAAATCCTTGAAATAGGAGCATGGGACACCACTAATATATTGAAATCTCTTTTCTAAAAGTTTTAAGAATTTATTTGGATCTATCATTATACATCACCATCATTTAGTATGATTAATTCCATAAACGTTTATCAAAGGAAGTTCAGCAGAAAATTAGTCTTCATATTAACTTTTTTAACACAGGTTCTAAGTTTTAAAAGAATTGATAATCCTTTGAATTTCATTCTCAACCCTTCATTTTATATAATATTAACTGGAGTTTCTATAGCTAAATTTTTTTTCTGCATTATTCCGAGAATTTTATTTGAAGAAATGATCTTGATGAATGAACTTGAAGGTTATATGCAGTATATGCAAAAAGTGTATTACCGCGTTATCCCAGGAATATAATAAAGTCTTTTAGTTAACCTAACATCCTGTAATTGATGTGAGGTAGGATTTAGTAATGCTGAGATATCACGTGAGCTTGGAATTTGAATTTGAAGTAGCAGTAATGGTAAGGATTAGCAAGCAAAGAACGAATGAATTGATTGTGTTCCTTCATGGATTTGGTTCATCAATGGAGCACTTTATTAAAGCCTTTTCTAATAAATCCTTGAATGACGTTGATCTTATAGCTCTTGATCTTATAGGCTTTGGTGAGAGTAGTAAGAATAAGGAATTTAGTTATAGTATGACAGACCAAGCAATACTGGTCATAAAAGTCTTAAAAGAGTTGAATATTGACACATTTCATCTATGTGCTCATTCCATGGGGAGCTTGGTAGCTCAAGAGCTCGTTGAAAGATTTCCCGAAAGGGTGCTAACATTTATGAACCTTGAAGGGAATCTTACTATTGAAGATTGTTTCATGACGGGTCTGGTTTTCAAGAGTAGCTTTAATGAGTTTCAACGAAAGGGAAAGAAGGAACTGGAAGAGCAAATTGGGCTTAGAGTTCCGAGCGATCCTAGCTTGCTTTCCTACTTAAAAACATTCAAACAAGCGGGTACACTAGCTCTGTATAGAAGTGCTGAGGATACAATAAGGATTTCCAAAGATCCACAGTTAATAAAGAGGTTCATCTCCTTACCTAAGAAGTGTTACTTTTATGGTGAAAACAACAGGGGAAAATTCCCAGCTGAGAAAATACTCAGTGAGGCTGGCGTGCAAGTGTATTACATTGAAAAAGCAGGTCATTCAATGGCGGAAGAAAACCCTGAACAACTTTATGCTTATATCAGGGATTTTATAAGCATCAATCAATAATATTTATTTATGAGGCGGATATTTTTTGGTTAAGAAAGAAGATAAGAATTATGTAATTTCAAATTGCTTCCTTAACAAATAATAGGGAAGATCACCACTTTTCAATATCGTATTGTGGAATTCCAAGAGACTAAAGTTCTTACCCTGTTTTTCTCTGACTTCTTGACGCAACTTATCAATAAGTAGCTTTCCGATCAGATATGATAATTGGTATCCTGGAGCTGTCGTGTATCTTCGTACTTCTGCTTTTGCTGTTTCTTCAGTAGTTTTAGCTCTGGTTATTAAGAGTTTAATTGCTTCTGTAGTTGTCTGTTGCTCACAATGAAGTTCAACATCAACAATTATTCGAACAGCTCTCCAGATTTGCCCTAGGAGTATCATGAGTTTTACTTTTTGCTGCCCAATTTCATCATGAAATCCTTGTTCAAGCATCATTTCCTCACAATAGTGAGCCCAACCTTCAACAGTTTCAGAGCCTAAAGTACTCATAAAAATAGAAATTAAGGATATGGGAGAACTTGTAACATTATTCCAACACAAATCTAAGTGATGCCCAGGATAGGCTTCATGTACCATTACATTGGGTAAACTATAGTAGGAATGGAAACCATGTTTCTTTAATGCATTTTCACCTGAGGGTCGGGTAATATAATAGATGCCAGGTTGATTGGGAGAGTAATAAGGGCTGGGTCCATACATAGCGATAGGAACTAATGGAGATAGGTAAGCTGGGGTTTCTGTAATCACTAAACTCTCATTTTCGGGGATACTAACAAGATTATGCCTTTTAATAAATTTTTTTGCGCGTTCTGCCTCACTTCTAGCATGTTCAAGAACCATTTCAAATGTCGGAGGATGATAGGAATTTATTTCATCAATTAGTTCATCAAATGACTTTTTCGGGTCAATGTCTTTAGCTAATTGGTGAGCTTGCTTGGTTAATGAATCTAATAACTCATATCCTGTTTTTAAAATTTTTTCACGATCCCATGGCAGTTTTCTCAAGGTTAATAATTTTTCAAAGTTTTCCTTTCCTAGAGCCCACGAGAATTCATTATCATCGACTGAAAGAGACTGAATCCATTTTGTATGAACTTCAATTGCCTTCTTAGCTGTTTTGAGTGTGTCGGATAATTCTTTTTTCATATTTTCACTAATAGATGCACTGAAAACCATTTCAATAAAGTTTAAGAACTGAGGGGTTGATTTAATCATATCAATGCTTGTGTTTTTCCATACATTTGGAATTGGCGACCCATCAAATCTCAATCGAAATTCATCTAAGAATCTGGGCAGTTGCTCCATCTGGGCGATTATTACCTCAGCCATTTTTTCTGTTGGTCCCTTCCGTTGTAATAAAGTAAAAATAACACTTTGTATATCATCTAGACCATAGGGGGTTTTCTTCCACAGAGGGAATACTTCGTGGAGAAATAAAAAAATATCACGGCTATCTTGCATTATTTGATATAAGTTTCGATTTTCTTGAGTGAGGTTTTTAGTATCAATCTGTTTTAGCTGTTCGAGACTTATAGATAATTGTTCGATAAATTCTAGATAATTTTCAGGTGTGCCATTTGCAACTTTCTTTTCGAACTCTTCTTTTCCCATATAGGCCCCTAAAGCGGGATTATAATGAAATATGAGTTGAGTGATTCCCTCGAGTATCTCTTGAAATTTAGAGTTTTCAGATATTGTAGTTTCCTCCTTTGAAAATTGTCCTTTAACAGTATAATACAGTGATTTTTTTAATTTTTAAGGTATTTCAAGAAGGAAATTAATTAGCTTATATTAAAAAATTATATTATTGTATAGAATCAAGTTATTAGTCCTATTAAATTTCAAAATGCTTAAATTAAGGCTACATAATTGATTCTAATCTTTTTAAACACCTTTGATAATTAACATATATCTTAATTGAAGTTCCTTCAAAAGATCTTTAGAAGAGAAGATTTCAATAGAGCAAGGATAAACAGGTCACAGCTCCTTCACATTTTTGAAATTCAGTCATATCTACCGTCAGAACCTCGAATCCATGTTGCTGAATCATTTTGGTAACTGCTGGAAAACCAGCTGGAATTATAACAATGTCATTTATTGTCAAAGTATTTGCTGCATAGAAATCCTTTTCACTTATTACTATTTTAGTAAATTTCTTTAAGCTTGAATTGTCTACATATTTTCTAACGGTAATAATGGTGGTTTCATTCAATGCTGTCACATAACTCTTCAAATGAACAATTGAAGGGTCTTCAATAGGCTTTACGTTAATTCCTAACCATGATTCAAGCTGTTTTATTCCTTGCCTAGTAGATCTTTTAGTGATTCCAGCTATCAGGTAATTCGAAAAATGAATAACATCTCCTCCCTCGATCGTAGCGGGTTCAAGACATCGTTTTACTTTTAGTGTCTGACTTAAGGTCATTAAAACCTTTTCTTCTTCACCCTGTCTGGACACTGCACCAAAGTGAGAAATAAATGCTTTGTTGCCATGGATAACTGCAGTATCCTCTACAAAACATGAATCAGGGAACTGTTCCTCGGATTCGAGTTTAATGACTTCTAAACCCAGTTCTTCTAGGACCCTACAGTACTCACGATGCTGACTTATTGCTTTCTGGTAGTTTATTGAGTTACGAAAGGTATAGGCAGTAATACAGGCTGGAAATGACTTCGGGGGTTCTCTAACAAGTGCAGTACGTTTTCGAAACGACATCTCACTTCATAGGATTGACTTTTTCTTTATGAAGTTTTTTAATTAGTAGATTTCATTAACTTAGTTGGATTTTTTCTAAAATATCTGACTTATTTCCCAAAGGGGTGTTCATTATCTTAAACCTTGTAGAAAAAGCATTAGATTCCTTGGATCAGCTTTCTTCAAACGATCTTATCCAGGTAAGAGGCCAAAATCGGGTTATTTCACTTTACAGTATAAAAAATGGTATTCTAGAAGAATCTTCACGAAATTTTTCCAAAGGTATTGGGACTAGAATTTTGTCAAATGGAGCTTGGGGATTTACTAGGACAAATATAACAGATTTTCAAAGTATCCAATCATCAATTGTCGATGCACAGAAGTTAGCAAAAGCAGCTTCCAGTTACCAAACAAGGAAAATTCAACTTCCTAGATCTCCTCCTATTAATGATTCTGTTAAACTAAAATGTCAAAAACCTATTGAAAACTTTTCTCCAAACGAAATTGTCAAATTACTTCAATCAATCTCCTCTGGGGTGTCTGATTACTTACCAGAACTGAAAAATATAAGTATAAATCTCTTAGGATTAACCGATAAAAAGTTCTTTCTAAGTTCTGAAGGATCAAGGATTGAGGAAGAATTCACAAAAATACAATTAAAAATCGATCTACTCTTAAAAAAATATGATTCTCGTGTACCATTTTCGGAAACTTATGGGCATACTGGCGGAATGGAGCTTTTTGATATAAATCAACCTGATTCTATTGTAGAAAACTTAGTGACAGAAGTAAAACCTTTATTAGAAGCTGAATCATGTCCTGCTGGTTTATTTAAAGTGGTAATTCAACCTTCATTATGTGCAACATTATTACACGAAGCTATTGGGCATCCATTAGAAGCAGACCTTGCAATGGCAGGAGGAGGGTTTAATGAAGCATTAATAGGAAGTACTGTATCCTCTGAATTGGTGACAATATATGATTCAGGATCAATAGAACATGGTTTAGGTTATTTCACTTATGATGATGAAGGAATAAAATGCAATCCAACTACACTGATAGAAAATGGCATTCTGAAATCATATATGCATGATCGAACATCCGCTTCTATTATGGGTACAGAACCCACTGGAAACGCTCATGCATGGGATTTTAGTGTCCCCCCAATGATCCGACAGACTAATATCGGGATGAAAGCTGGAGATTATTCTCTTGAAGAATTAATAGAAGATATTAAGCATGGTTTTGTGCTTGATGGAACTTTTGGAGGAATGGCCAATTCAAATGGAGATTTTACCTTTGGTTTTCAGCGTGCATTCCAGATCAAACAGAGAAACATTGAAAAAGTTCATTTAGGTGCTAATGTTTCGGGAAATGCCATTGGTGTCTTTAAAACAATAGATGGAGTTAGTAATAAATCTATAATACGACCTGGGGCTTGTGGAAAAGGTCAGTTTGCGATTCAAGGACGGGTTGTGCCTGCAATACGCTGTAATATTTTGATCGGAGGAAAAGGAGGCATATAAATGATATTAGATCAGACTTGGCAAATTCTCAAAGAAAATACCCAGTATGCCTTAGGACAGGTAGAAGCTCAAGTCGTGGTAGCCGAGGCATTTTTTACTTTAAAAAATCTCACTCAAATTCAAATTGTAAATTCTGAGATAACAGGGAATAATCAAGGTATAGATGGAGGTATAGGATTCAGAACAATTATGAAAAATAATCAAATGGGTTTTGCTTCAACAAATAACTTCTTGAAAAAAGATGAAGTTCTCAAAACAGTGAAAAATGCCATTGATCTTGCTTACATCAGTACTCCTAATGAATATGTATGTTTTCCTGAAAGTTCCAAACCCAAGGTGATTAAAGGATTATTTGATGAAAAAATTGCTTCTATTTCTATAGATGAGACTCTAAATATAGCTAAATCAGGATTAGATTCGACTGAAGCTGTTGATGAACGTGTAAAACTAAAAAGAGGTGAGCTGTATCTTGAGTATGGATGGAAAGGCGTTCAAAATACTTTAGGAATAGATCTAGAAGTAAAAAGTAGTCATGGGATTTTATATTTGGGAGCTATTGCGCAGGAGAATAATCAAGTTACTGGATTGTCCACAGAGATAAGAAGAACGACCTCTCTAGACTTTGATGCCCAAGTCCAAGGTAAAACACTTGCCAAAAAAGCTCTAAAACTATTAAATCCTAGAACAGTCACTAATTTTACTGGTACTGTGGTTTTTTCCCCTCATGTTGTGGCTGACCACATTTTTTCGGTTATAACAGATGCACTAAAAGGGGATAACGTAATTGTGAAATCATCAGCTTGGGAAGATAGAATAGGCAGTACAGTGGCAGTCAATACTCTTACTATCTCTGAAAATCCATTATTAGAAGCAAATTTCTCATCTCAACCATTTGATGACGAAGGTGTAGCAACTGCGAATACTATCTTGATCGCTAATGGTGAATTAAAGCAATTTCTTCATCATTCTAGTAGTGCAAAGGCTTTTAATGATCAAACGACTGGGAATGCATCCCGATATGGAACTGGTTGGGATATTACACGATTAATCATTGGATCTGGATATAAAACTCAACCCATAGTTTATCCACATAATCTTATTATTAACCCTGGCCAATACCCAATAGATGATCTCATTGCAGAAGTAGATCATGGACTTTTTATTGATTCAATAGCTGGATTTCCCCAACCTGGTTCTGGATTGGTAAGTGCTCAAATATCAAGCGGTTTTATTATTGAAAATGGAGAATTGAAGCAGGCAGTAAAAGATACAATGGTTGTTGGTAATGCCTATGAATGGTTACATCAAATTTCAGGTATTTCTAAAGAAACCGAACAATTTAATTTTTGTAATGTCCCTGCGCTCCGAATAGAAGGCGTGAAAATTGTAGGAAAAGAAAGATAATATACCTCATCTTTGTCATATATTATTAAAACCTTCATAACTTCTCTATTTTGAAAATGACTGGTCTTATTCCATCATTACAAGGAGTATAAGTGTATCCTAGTTCAGGATATTTATAATCTCCGCCGCAATAATAAATCATAAGTATATCGTAAATGTCATGCCATGCCTGTTCACAAAAATCTTTCGGAGGACTGAGATGATTATCCATTAGAAATTCCTGTCCTTCTTCGAGGTAACAAGGAGGGATCGGTTTTTTTGTCGATGCTCTAAATATATCATGACCAAAAATAGCCTTGGGATCAAATTTCTTTATTACAGTAATTTTTAACTTATCCAAAGTTTTTCACCTAGAATGGAAGCAAAATATAAGCCTGATCACTATCTCTAAAATTGTGAAACACTTAATATTTTGTTTTTAGGCAAAAAAATTATATTTTTAACTACATGTAATCAAATGAATTTTGTTTCTCAAGTTAAATCTAATCCTTTTGCCATTTCAAGAAAATCAACTAATTTTGCACTAAACCTTGCTGCAGGTGCTCCATCAATGATATCATGATCGAATTGGAGTGTCAAAGCTAAAAATTCTCTGATTAGAATAGCCTCGTTTATAATTCCTGGTTTTTTACCAATCCCTCCTACTGTAATTGATATAGGAAACCCAGTTAACGGAATCGCCCAGCCTAACCGCGATCCAAACATTCCAATAGATGTAACACTGACTAATCCAGATAATTTTTTCATTGAAAAAGGGTTCCAAAGAACACGCTTCCAAAATCTTCTCCGTACAAATTTTGGAAGATAGACTCCTATTCGTGCTAAGTACTGAAGCTTTTTTCGATTACCTAAAACCTGAACATTCTGATTATTAAAAATTTGAGTTTGTACAGATCGAATTTCGTTTGTTATTTCTAATACTGACTTCTTATTAACTTTCCGAAGCACATAGGGTAAGGGAATGGTTTTCCCTTCTATAACTCTTTCAACTTGAATAGTGATGTCAATATCTTTGAAAATAATTAATTTGTTTCTTCCTTTTCTAACTGCATGAATTTCTTTTTTCTCATTAAGTACTTGACCAATACACCAACAAATCCAGCCTGTAAATGAAATTGTGGTTCCTGTATTAATTTTATACTTTTCTATTAAGTCACGTGCTTCTGTTACATCTATTTCAAGTAGTCCAATGATTATATGTCTTTTTTGAGCTTCATCTAAGTAATCAATAATACCTAAGCGATTTCTTGGGAAATCTTGGATAGAGTATTCTCCAATAACATCCATAATAATACCACGAGTTATTTAGATTTTTGATAAATCTTTAAGAATTTTTTTCTAAATTTAGCGATTCAAAAAAATAGGAAATATCTTGGAACCCTTTTTAGATATTCTCGATAACTATCACCGTATTGTTTTATACAGGCTTCTTCTTGGGCTAAAATTTGAAAATGATTGAAAATTTTTGAGAAGATTAATAGGATAATAATAATCCATGAATTCACTATAATCCCAATTCCAAGGAGAATAACAGTTAACATCATTTCTTGAGGATTTCTTGAATACCTATACATTCCTTTAGTCACAGGCTGATTTAAAGGAGTTGTTACAAAGTTTATTACTGCATATCTAAGACCAATCATTCCAATCAAGTATATAATTAGTCCAACAAGAAATTCAAGAGTTCCATATGCTATTGGAGTTAGTATCATTAATATCATGGCACAGACTCCAATGAATTTGCCAATTAATGTGAATAACCATTGTTTTCTATTAAAATTCGATCGATCAAACAATCTTTCTCGGATTTCTATTGAAACAAAAGTCACGTTATAGAATTGAAGTGTATAGAAAAAAATTAGAAAGATCCATCCACTAAATAATGTTAAACTAAGATCTGGCCAGAAGTTCATCATTTAGCCTTTTCCATTTAATTGTGGATAGCATAAAAATTTCATTATGTTAACTCTATTTCTTGAATAGGGATGATTATTAATAATTTATGTGTGCTTAACTACACTAATAATAGATATTGATTGCAGAATTAACTTTTAGTAGAGTTTAAGGGAAAAGTCTCTTGGTTGATAAAAATGACAGTAATTCCCTATTATAGTTATTATGTTCAGATTGGCTTTTTTGATGTAATGTTAATCGCTCTGATTGAAATTGCTTTCATCTGGTTTTTCTTTCCCAAAGAAATGATGGGAAAAGTCTTTTCGATGGTTGGTGCCGTTAATCTAATTAAACTAGGAATAATGACAATCCTTACCCCCTATGTTCCTTCAATTACTTCGACTTTTAATCAGATACTTCTAATAGAAGTAACAATGATGTTTTTATTAGGAATAATTGTTTCAACTTTGATATATGAGAAGGAACAATGGGCTCCATCGCGGGAAGAAGCCAGTTCTCTCGCTTTTCGTATTACTGCTATTTCTAGTCTGGTTTGGGTAACATTTAGGAGTATTAATCCTTCCATTCATTATGTATTTCAGTCATATGATCCGATAAGAAGTCTTTTAGCAGAAACTTCAATGGATAATTTCGTACCATTTAATGCTATGGGGTTGGTTCTTGATTCATTTGGCGTATTTATTCTTGTTACCGGCTTCATTATTCTTTATCTTCGTTATAAGAAACATTTATTGTTCCAACGAAACGCTTCCACATAAGGTCAGAAAAACTCTCTAATCTGTTTCATCCTTTCAATATTTAACAGATTTTAATAGCTTTTTCTATTAAAAAAGGCAAAATTCGTTTTACTCCCTAATAATAAGTCAAATTTATATCCAGAAGTGTCTAGAACGAATATATAGTATAATTTGTATAAATAACTTCATTATACTAATCTGTTTATATTGCGTTAATTGTAGAAAAGGTACAGTTTGAGGAAAAATAATGCAATTAGGTTTAACTATTCTTATAGATTCTGATTTCTCTTCCTCATTACTTGGTGACTTAACCTCTCATTTGATGGATATTTTTCCTCTTAATCAGGTCGATAAACATAAGCTAGCACTTCTACCCCATTCATGCTGGGATGTCTCTAGGCAGCAATATAATGCAAATTGTCTATTAGGTTCTGTAGTGTCTCCTAATCATAATAAAATAGTATTATTAATAGTTACTAAGGATACTTATGTAGAAAAATTGAATTTTGTTTTTGGGGTAGCATCAACAGGTATTGGTGCAGTTGTTTCAGTATTTAGACTTGAAAAGGACCCTGAATTTATACAAAAAGAAATAACTCATGAATTAGGACATGTATTTGGGTTGAACCACTGCTCTTTACCCTGTGTTATGACATTTTCAAATAGTGTATGGGAAGCAAAGCAGAAAAGCAGCAACTTCTGTGAAAAATGTATAACTAAAATAAATCAATTTATGAATAAGAAATTAACATGATGAAGATCTTCTTATCTAACTCCTAAGAGAAAAATCTATTGCAAATATCCCTATTATTTCAATATTTCAGGGAATCGATAACAAGATGCCTCAATTAAAAGCTCATAAACTTCAATCGATTTTACTAGGTACCTCTTTATTCATTCTTATGATAATTCCTGCTATTGTATACATGAATTTTTCATTAGATACTAATTTAAGAATTTTAAATGATTCTACAGATTTAATTTTTGAAACAAAACAAATTTTACCTAAAACTTTTGAATCAGTTGACTATGAATATTATATCAATCAAATTATTTCCTCTTCTCTTTCAAATATTAAGGATCACATTCTAAACCTATCTGCATTCGGAAGTCGTGTCACAGGTTATAGTGGATATAATCAAACAATTAATTATATTCTCAATTTTTTTACTACTCAAGGTTTAACTAATATTCAAACCCATTCTTATCCTCTTCTTATTCCAATGGATTATGATACGAAAATTGAATTGAAAGGGGCAAATTATACAGCTCATGCATTCATTCCTAATTCAGTTCATGTAAATAAAATTTCTTCCTCTGGTTTATCAGGTACCTTAGTTTATGGAGGATTAGGAGAATATACCGATTTAGATGGTAAAAAAATTGAAGATAGAATTGTAGTTCTCGAATTTGAGTCTCAAGATAACTGGCTTAATACGGTTAGTCTTGGAGCGAAAGCAGTGATTTTTTTACCCACAAATAATACAAATCGATTTGAAGCCCAATCTAAATCCATCGAAATCCCTTTGGAATTCCCTCGTATTTATATTGAAAATGAAACACTTGCCATGATAATAAAAGATCTCAGTATGCAATCAAATCAATCCATCACGCTCTATTCAGATATTGAATGGAAAGAAATTAACGCAAAGAATATTATGGGGTTCTTACCTGGCTTAGATAATGAAATTATTATTATTTCTGCCTATTTTGATTCTTCTTCTTGTATTCCTGCTATTTCTCCTGGTGCGGATGAAGCATGTGGTATTGCAACACTTCTGGAGTTAATACGGATCATAAAAGAAAATAATATTATTCCACAAAAATCCTTAATGTTTTTAGCTCTTTCAGGGCATAATCAGGCAGCTGCTGGAGCAAGAGAGTTTGTTTTTCAAAATTATAATAATCTGAATCAAAACGGAGGGATTAGACTTTTTTTATCGTTAGATCTTTCTTCTTCCTCCAATAAGATCGGAATTAATCCATATGGATATCTCTATAATTTTAACCTGAGATATACTACTGGAAACAACTTGTATAACCGTTTAAAGAGTATTGGAGAAGAGTTCTTTGTTCAATATAGTGATGAAATACAGCAATATACAAATTATTCATTTGAGGTAGAATCTTATACTGATTATCGGGATAGATTTCGCCATATCGCCCCGATCACTTTCATAGGTGATCAAGAACCATTTATTGCCTCTAATGTATTAGCTTTGTCTTTTTATACAGCTGAAACTTCTCGTCTACGATTTAATACCCCATTCGATCTTCCTCAACATCTGGATTTTGAAAAACTTAATGCCCAAGTAATTTATGCTATTAGCTCTCTAATCCAACTAATTAATGATAAATTACTCAATAATTTTCTTGACCTTGCACCTAAAGATTTTTCTCTAAAGCCTACCACACATGTTGGATATGGGTCAATTAAGGGTAATTGTAAAGAATATGGTAAAAATTCTGCTTCATTAACTAATGTAAAAGATGTTATTATTCGTGTTAATTCACGTAATCCAATTACAGGTAGTTTTGGAATTTATTCTTATTATACACGAACAGATGAAGATGGTTTTTTTCAGGTACGAGGAATTTCTTCCTCCCAACCCGATAATCCTCTTGAATTTCAGGTAGAAGCATATGCGTTCAATTCTGAAGGAAAATTAATAAAGGCAAATAATCTTGGGTTCTATGGTGATTTCTTTGGATATTCAAAAAAGTTAATTGCCCGTGAGATCACTGTTAATCCAATAATTTTTGAGTGTGGAACTCTTGGACTTTTTGAAGTCTCTCATCCTTATGATCAGTCTATCTCAAGTGAGAGCTTAACTTATAAAGTGATAGATCCCGAAACAAGAGCCTCACTTACATCATATGGCTATAAAAATCAAGATTCTGTTATTTTAATCTTTCTTCCTCCTCATACTAGGTCTAATATCATTGGTACGTTTGATGACAAAGTTTTAGGTGTTTATGCGACTAATTCCAGCTTAACCTCTTTAGGAGGAGACGGCTTTCAGGTTATAACAGGTGAATTCAAGAATCTAGGTATATCTGCTTTTGTTTTCTTACGAGATCTCCATTATAAAACGCAATCTTATATAAATTTATACACAGCTCATAACATTTACGATGGTGATGTTAAAAATACGTTTGAGATAGCATCAACCCAATTAAATTTCTTAAATCAGCTTAAAGAGAGTAATGAGTACTTTACAATGCTAAATGAATTGAATAATGCTCAAATTACATCTTTGAATGCATTTATACAAGCTCGAAATATCCTTGAAGATGCAATATTTACTGCACTACTTTTTACAATTTTTCTCATTCCTTTTTCTTTTATATTGACAATTTTTCTCTTTAATATAAATTCTGGTCTAAAAGGGATTTTAATTGGAAGTTCGTTATATTCTGTCACTTTTCTTCTCTTTTATTTTCTTCATCCAGGGTTTAAAATAACCCCCTATATCGTTTTGATCTTAATTGCAATAATTAATGTGATGGGTCTTCTTTTGGTCCTTCTTGTATTCTCTTTGGAGACATTTGGAGTCCTTAAACGGATTAGAAAAAAGTCTCTAGGGTCTCATTACAATGCAACAAGTAGAGTTTCTGCAATAACCCTTGCTTTTAAAACAAGTATATATCGGATGAAAAGTCAACAATTTCGTACAATAATGAATATCTTCGGTATAGTAATTTTAACATTTTCATTAACTCTTTTTACCTCAGTTGGGACTAATAAGGTATTTAATCTACTTGAATTAGGTATTCCAGTCTCTATTGCGATTCTTCTTATGATAAATACATCGATCAGTACGGTTTATGAGTCCAAAAGGGAAATTTCAATATTTAATTCATTAGGATTGACCCCAACTCATATCACAGGACTATTCTTAGCTGAATTTCTTGTTCATACGATCCTTGGGTCTATTTTTGGCTATTTAGGAGGTATAATTGGAATTAGATTATTCTTAACAACTGGTTTGATTACAGAACCTTTTTCGATAAACTTTTCTTCTGGTGTCGTTGTTTCTGTATTAATTTTTAGCGGCCTTGGCATTCTTTCCAGTATAATCTATCCTTTACGATTATCAGGTAGGATTTCTGTTCCCTCTCTTCAGAGATCGTGGGAGATAACGAGTTCGCCTGAAAAAGACGGAACATCCTGGAATATTTCATTACCCTTTGTGGTATCTGATGTAAATGAGGCTAAGGGAATAATCACTTTTCTAAAGGAATATTTTTTAGTTTTCAAATCTGAGAATGTAGGAGGATTATTCTTTGTACGCCAAATAACAATTAAAGAAAGCACAGAAGAAATACATCTGGTTGCACTTCTAAATCTAGCTCCGTTTGATATGGGAATTGTCCAAAAAACAGATATTTGTTTGTATTATGATAAAAAGAATGACCATTGGAAGTTTATAATTAAACTAGCTCGAATAGAAGGTGTATTACATTCTTGGTATGCCTTAGTCAAACGATTTATAGGTATTATAAGACAACAATTACTTATTTGGACAGACCTTACAAAAGAAGACAAAATGAAATATATTGTCCAAAATGAAAAGGAAAAAACTTGATAAAAAGGAAAAATGAATTTGTAAATTCCAATTCTCAATTCGAAGTGAATACGATAAACACATTTAATTCGAGGGGAAAGTTTGTTGAAACAAATGATATTGAGGCTTTTCATGAAAGGGATTTCGAAAATTCGGAATGAAATTATTTGTAATTACATTATAGAATAAATCCTGATATTTCTTTATTATTCCGTCTAAATCCGTTCTCTAAGGCAGAAAAGAGTATTTGATTGACGTGTTTGCGAATAAACTATCTAGGTAATAATATATAATCAAATTACTTTAAAATAATTAGAAAATAATGTAGTTAAAGTTATTCAATGGGTATTTAAAAATTCTTGAAAAAAAGATTTATTATTGGTAGAACTATTATGTTTAAAACTAAAGATTCTAAAAAAGAACTTTATACCCCTCGTGTACCTGAATCTGAGAATCTGAAGCAACTTAAAGATAAAATTGAGAAGATGAGTGAAGAATTATTAGATTTGCTTAGTAAATATAAAGCAAAACGGAATCTTTGGGAAATTAAGCTCAAAGCTGATGATGATCCTAGAAGACATGAGTTTTATGCGATTATAGCTCGATTAGCTGTTTTTGATATCATAGTTACAGATTTAACCCATTTTAGTCAACTATTGTTAGAGATTTCAGAGAATATTTAAACTGAGTAAATTCAAACATACCAGTGCTTTATGGATCCTTTGATTTGAATAGGATCTGGGTGTAGGAGTTATTGTTGTAACGATTAGATGACCTTTGATGAGAATAATGCGTGTACGAGGTTCCTGATTTCCCAAGATGTCTGAAATGACTAAATTGAAAATAATTTTATTCTTCTTGAGTATATTTTAAGAATGAGATAGGCACATATTTTTGCCTACTTTGAGCAAAGTTTGATTGATAAGGTGAATTTTACATGAAACAACTGCAAACTCTAATCATTCAGCTTTTAATTCTAAATATTTTAATCTCTCTAATACTCCACTCTTCAGTTGCCTCTGAACCAGTTGAATACAGCTATAAAGTTAAGGTAGGAGAAAAAAAGACTTATATTTTTACAAAGGTTTTATTTCAATTAAATGATACAGAGTATCCAGCAGGAGTCTTTGACGACAATGGAACACTAATACAATATATTAACATAACAATTGGTACAAAATTTATTATTGAGGTTATTAACATTCATATGGATTCTGGTGTTGTTGAATATAAAACAACAATTATCGGAGAAGAAGAACTCTCAAGAGAATACCGAATAATGAACCCAGGTAATCTTTATTTTTTGGAAGTGACATCTAATCGATCTATATACGAAGAAATGGCAAGTATGGACGAAAATATGACACTAGATGGTGATATATTCTCAAAAAAAGTAGATACCCAATCTCAACATTTTGAATATGAGGTAAATATTAACACAGGCTGGATTCAACGGTTTTATCTATACCAGACTCATTATTTAAATGCATCATTAACTCTCTCTGAAATTGAGTATAAGATAACGACATCCTCTATAACAAAAGGGTATTATATGGTCCCAATTATGATTCCACTTGCCCTTCTAGTAATTATATTAAGAAGAAGAGAATTTATGTAATAAAAAAATCATTAATTTGAACAGATCAAACAACAGAAGATAAGATATATAAACCAATATAAAGGATAAAATTGAGATAGATGGAAAATACTATTTTTAATTTGGAATGAGTAAGATGAAAGTATTTTATTCAGGGGAGAAGTTTATTGAAGCAAATGGCATTGAGCTGTGTTATGATACATTTGGAGAGGAAAAAAATCCCGCTCTTCTCCTTATTATGGGATTAGCCTCTCAAATGGTTACATGGGAAGAGAAATTTTGTGAAACAATTGCGTCTCATGGTTATTTTGTTATTCGATTTGATAATCGTGACATTGGCTTATCAACGAAATTTGATCATGAACCTGTTCCCAATGTTTTTGCTTTAATTCAAGGAGAAGTCGTTGATGTCCCATATAAACTAATTGATATGGCAAAAGATGCCATAGGATTACTTGATGCGTTAAAAATTGATAAAGCACATATTTGTGGAGTAAGTATGGGAGGAATGATTGCTCAAACGATAGCAATCCATTTCCCGAACCGAGTTCATACTTTAATTTCAATTATGTCAACCACTAGCGATCCATCTCTCCCACAAGCAACTCCAGAAGCAATGAACGTATTATTAGCCCCACCTGAATCAGAACGCGAAGCAAATATAAAACAAGGTATCGAAAAATGGAAAATCCTAAGTGGAGGAGTTCTTGCATTCAATGAAGAATTTACTAGAAAACGAGTTACTCGTGCTTACGATCGATCATTTTATCCTGAGGGATCTGATCGTCAATTGGCAGCTATTATTGCTTCAGGTAGTCGTAAAGAAGAACTTAAAACAGTGAAAGTTCCATCTTTGATAATACATGGAGATGTTGATCCCCTCATTCCAATTGAGGGTGGTAAGGATACTGCAAAATCTATTCCCAATGCAAAATTTGTGAAAATCGAAGGTATGGGACATGATATTCCGTTGGAAATTGCTCCAAAGATCATAAGCGAGATTGTTGAACACATCAAAAGATCAAGGAAACCATAATAGATCAGTAAACCTTTTAGGTTAATAATAAAAACTCTACACAGTCAATTTCATTCCTAATTCAAGTGCTTTTTTCAATAGTTCAGGTTTATTCTTTACATCCCCTCTTCTGCTAACTCCTATACATACTATTTTGTCTTCCAAGTTTATTCCAAGATACTGTGTAATATCCTCCATCATCCCAATTATATGTCGGGAATAAGATTCACTACTTCCCCCTGAAGCAATCACAAGTATCATTCGTTTTCCATGAAAGAATTGGCGTTTTAATTCGTATTCGTACCATCTATCGATAAATGCTTTTAATATTGCTGTTGGTCCCCACCAATATACAGGAGTTCCGATTATCCAGACTTCACTTTCATTTAATTTATCTTTTAAGACAGTGAAGTCATCTTTATGCTTACATTCACCAGTTTTAAAACAAACATTGCAACCATCACAAGGATTTATGGTTAAATCACTTAATAATATCTTTTCTGTATTAGCACCGTTTTTTTTAGCGCCTTTCAATATTTCATCAATTATGATATCAGTATTTCCTCCTTTACGGGGGCTTCCTACTATTCCTAAGACCTTAATCTGTTTCATTTTGTTCGCTATCTTTAATCATTTGTTCAACAAATAGGATTTATATGATATATGACTGATTTGACTTCGATTGATATTGATTTATGAGATACTTTTAGTACTATCCTTATTACAAAGAATTTGAACTCATGAGAGTTATTGCCTCAAATGTAACAATTTAAAAGAAAACTTGAAGAGAAAACCAAAAATTGATGTTTTAAGATGAGATTCTTTCGATATATTACTCCATTCGTTTTGATGAGTATTTTGACTTGCATTGTTGCTATTCAATGTGTTGGGGGTGATTTCAGTTCTAAAATAGCAATTGAGAAAGTGAATGATGATGAAATTAACAATTCTTTTGGTATTAGCACAAAAATTCCTGGCATTGAAGGTTCTTTTGCTGTTATTGTCACAGATGACAACGGTGGAGTCTATGTAGCTTATCAAGGCCATTGGATGGAGAATTATACTGAATCAGTAAGTTTACATGTTTATTTTGCCTATTCACATGATTATGGGAAAAGTTGGAGTGAAAGTTTTAGAATTAACGATAATGAAAGCACTTCCGTTCAATGTGATAGTCCAGCGATAGCAATAGACAAAATAAATGGTCATATATTTGTTGCATGGAAAGATAACAGAACTGGAGTAGCAAATGTTTATATCGATAAATCCATAGATCGTGGAATTTCCTTTGAATCTGATGTTAAAGTTAGTAATTCATCTACTGATTGCGTTCCTCCATGGTTGCCTTTTACAGTCAACCTTTTGGTTGGTAGTGATGGAAAAATTTATGTAACTTGGTTATCATATACCAGTAATAGCTTCACAGATTGCCAAATTTTATTTACACATTCTCTTGATGGTGGACAGACATTCAATAATCCTATTATTCTCCAGTCAATGGATATTGAGACAATATTTGCTCATCCATGGATAGCAATTGATAGTAAAAATGCCCTTTATGTTGTCTATTCAAGAAGAGATTCCAATTCTGCTAATGTTTACTTAGTAAAATCTCAAAATGGTGGATTATCTTTTGAAACGCCAATCAAAGTTACTGATGGCTCCTTACAAAGGTACTGCGGAGGAACAAAAGCTTCTATAGCCCCTGATGGAACTATTCATGTTGTATGGTCTGATAATAGAGCTGGAGATGGACCACAATATCTAGATATTTATTATGCCACATCTATGGATAATGGGCAATCCTTTGGTCCTAATATTCGTGTTAATGACGATCTTGGAATTTCTCCCCCTGATAAACATCCGCATTTCACACGTGGTGCACAGGGTTCGCCCTCGATTGTAATCGACTGTGAGTCAACCATTCATGTTGTATGGGAAGATTTTAGGAATTTTGTAAGCGATATTGCTTATTGCAGAGATATATATTATGCATCTTTACAAAAATCAATGCAATTTTCACATAATCTCAAAGTTAATTATGTTCACCCTGATGTAAATAGTGTCAACTGTGCAGATCCTAGCATTACTATTGACTCCCAAGATAATTTTTTCATCGTCTATTCGGATGCGCCTTCTGGTGATAATGATCATCACTCTATCTATTTTCTATTTGCACAACATATCTCAGAAACTTCCTCTCCTATATTTGGTTTCCAACTAATCACAGTTCTCTCTACCCTTTTGATTGTAAGAATTATTACTAAAAAAACATATAAAAATAGATGATGATGAAATATTATTTTGGAGTTTAAGTAGAGTGAATACATCACGGAATTATTTCATTTTATATCTTATCGGGATTATTATCTTATTCTTTACACTTCTACGTATTATACTAGCTTTTACTTTTAATAATTCATATCCTGAGCTATTTTTAGGGAGCTCTTTACTGATCACTCTTTCTGCACTCCTTATCAGATTAATTATTGTAGATATGGAGAGAGCTCATTTGAAGCTGAAAGGATTCCCTTACCAGCGATTTTTGAACTTCATGCCGCTAACTATGGTTAGTTGTAGTCTTGCGGACTTTTTAATACGTGAAGATTTTATTGTTGGAATGTTAACTTTTCTTGTTGCTCAAATGCTCTATATTTTTTCATATTCAGGTATTTTAAACGTTTGGTCTCCTCGAAGCTGGTTTGAAGGTAAAAAAAGAATTCATTCATGCATAATTTTGATTTTTTGGATTATATTCCCAAGTTTTATGTATATTTTTCTTCTTTTCAATCCAAGTGACTTTGTAACCCTCGCAATTATACCCTACATTATTCTATTATGTTTTATGGTGTTTCTGACAAATCTTCATTTTATTAAATTTCCTGAACGAAAATTTATATTTCGATTATTATTAGCGTGGGGTGGAATAATGTTTTTCATATCTGATGCGATCCTAGCAATCAATAGATTCACCTATGCCATTGGGACTCCATTAGACACAATTTTGATTGGTACAACATATATTATTGCTGTTGGATGTCTTCACTACTCTATTCTTTTCCTCTTTAATAATAAGAATGAATGATTTCCTTGCTTTCCTTTCTCGTTTTAGGGAGATAAGGAGCTTTAATTATGTCATACTTCCTCTCTCGACCAGTTTAAATTCCATTAGTACATTCCCCCAACCCCCACACTTCAATCCAATATCGAGACAACTCACTCTTTTGAAACGCATATCATTCGGATCAATTCCCGCATAAATTAATTCATGCGCGGCATAGACAAGCCGATCAATTTGTCCTAAGGCATATACACAAATTTTTTTGGGGCATAATTTTGTTAAAAGATTCCCTGCTCCATCAATGTAGAATTTATCACCTGTTTTATGCTGACTGTTACATCCTTTCGCATCAATAACTTCAATGATTATTGTTTTATTTGATAGTTCTGGCG
>Ga0209536_100002181_pt1 | contig 31833 bp, 28 predicted proteins | sample DeeMarSeWOR28_12_FD_187461 | JGI IMG/M metagenome (GOLD analysis project Ga0209536, IMG submission 187461) | Marine sediment microbial communities from White Oak River estuary, North Carolina - WOR-2-8_12 (SPAdes) (version 2) | ecosystem: Environmental > Aquatic > Marine > Intertidal zone >... | reverse complement strand
GAAAGGTTTAGCGGCGCGCGGACTGTGCCGATGCAGGGCCCGGGCAACAAGTTCCTTTCCGGTTCCTGACTCGCCGGTGATCAATACGGTGATGTTGGATCGCGACAGGCGGCCTATCGCGCGAAAGACTTCCTGCATCGCCGCCGCTTCGCCGATGATCTCCGGAGTCTCGGTTGCCGCACCCAGCTCGGGCTCGCGAGTCTTTTCACGTTGGTGGGCGATCGCACGGCGTGCCAATTCGACTGCTTCGTCGATGTCGAACGGCTTCGGCAAATACTCGAAGGCCCCGCCCTGGTATGCCGATACCGCGCTGTCGAGGTCACTGTGTGCAGTGATGATGATGACGGGCAAATTGGGATATGACTCACGTATCCGCGCCAGTAACTGCAAACCATCGATGCCGGGCATTCGCACGTCGGTAATCAACGCGTCCGGCACACCGTTTTGCAATGCCGTCATCACGCCTGCGGCGCTGTCGAACAGGCGCACGTCCATGCCCGCCTGGCGTAGAGCCTTGTCCAGTACCCACCGGATTGATCGGTCATCGTCGATTACCCAGATCTTGCTGGCGTGCGTCATTGGTTCGCTCTCGTGTGCATGCATCATGTGGAGCTCTTCACTGGAATGAGAATTGAGAATACGGTTCGACCGGGGCGACTTTCGCACTCGATCAAACCACCGTGTTGCTGAATCAGGGATTGGGCAATGGTCAGCCCTAGGCCGGTTCCCTCTGGTCGACCGGTGACCATGGGATAGAACAGGGTCTCACGTACTTCGGCTGCGATGCCGGGCCCGTCATCGATGACCTGGACATTGGCAACGAGGTCATAGCGCTGAGGACCGATTGTGAACTTGCGGTGCACGCGCGTGCGCAAGGTAACGGTGCCGCCGTCGGTCAGGGCTTGCACCGCGTTGCGCAGGATGTTCAGCAGCGCCTGAATGAGTTGGTCGCGGTCGACGATCAGATCGGGAATGCTAGGATCGTAGTCGCGCAACAGCCTGATGTTGTCTGGCAGCTCGGCCTGGACCAGGCTGCGCACCCGCTCAATGAGCTCGTGAATGTTGACTGATTCGAGTTGAGGCAAGCGCTTGGGACCGAGCATACGGTCGACCAGGTTCTGTAGCCGATCGGCTTCCTCGATAATCACTTTGGTGTACTCGACGAGTTCGGGATCATGGAGCTCCCGCTGCAGCAACTGCGCCGCGCCACGCAAGCCACCGAGCGGGTTCTTGACCTCATGGGCCATGCCACGGAGCAGGTCGCGCGTGGCTTGCTGCTGCGCCAACAGGCTCTCCTCGCGCAGAATACGCAACTGCCGGTCAATGGGTACCAGCTCGACCAGAAGCTCGCGCTCAAGGCCGGTATCGCGCAAGGGCAGGACGCTGATGTCGACGGTCACCTGCCGCTCCGCGCTGAGCTGCAACACGACCTCGCGCTGGGTAAACGGGTGCCCACTGGCAATGGCCTCGCGCAGCGCCTCAAACACGCCGTCGCCGTGTTCGAGCAATTGGCTGAGGGTGCGTCCGTACAGGTGACGCGCACTAGCCTCAAAGAGCATCTCTGCGGCGGGATTGGCGTAGCTGAGGCGCAGATCCTTGTCGAACAACATCACAACGGTGGCGAGGTTCTCCAGGACCCGCGCGCACAGCACACCCAATTTGGGGTCCAGTCTCATGACGGGAGTTCTGCAAGAACCAAACCAACCCGCACGACAACGGTGCCGAGCCGGGCAGAACTCACCGTTACCTTAGACACCGTGCTGTAACCGATTGAAAACATGACTGAGATCTTTCTGGCCGCACGCGAGAGAAGAGCGCATTGATGGACCACACGCTGGATAGGATAGTCGAGCCAGGAGAAAAGCGCACCAGAATGGTGCGTGGTTAGCCGCCGCCCTGCCTTCTGATGACCGACGTGCGCTGGAGGTGGAAGGTACTGGGCTGGGTGCTGGCGATTACCCGGCCCGAGGAGTCGACGACATCGGCCGTCAAAACGTGCGTGCCACGATCGACGTTCTCCAAGATCATGGTGGTGGCGGCCGAAAGCGGACCAATCGGGCTGCCGTCCATACGGAACTGCAGTCGGTGTCCCGAACCCAGACGCAGGGGTGGATCGATGGTTACGCCCACTGTTACGCGGCCGGAATGCTCGACCAGTGCTTCGTCGTCCTGCGGGCTGCTGATGGCGAAGGCGGTGTAGGGCGCGCTCGGTGCCGCCGATTTGGGGCTTTGGCGCGATGAGGGCGGCAGTTTTGGTGTCGGGACGTCCACGCTTTGGGCCGGCTGGACCTTCACCGCTTCGGCGCCCTGGCTGGCCCGGTCACTGAACTCGACCACCCCTTCCTCGTCGGTAGACTTGTACACCCGCGTTTGGGCACTGCCCACACCCACTGCGACAATGAGAGCACTGAATAGGAGTATTCGCCTCATGCTGCTAAGAATAGCGGACCGCCGGGCGGGACTCAAAGAAAACGCCCCCGCGGGTGCGGGGGCGTTAGCAGAGGACAGCAGACGATACGCCTTAGAGGCTGTAGTACATGTCGAACTCGATCGGATGGGTGGTCATGCGAATGCGTGTGACTTCCTCCATCTTCAGGGCAATATAAGCGTCGATCGTCTCGTCGGAGAACACACCGCCGGCGGTGAGGAAGGCGCGGTCCCTGTCCAATTCGTCCAGAGCCTGATCCAATGAATGGCACACGGTCGGGATGCCCTTCAGCTCCTCGGGTGGCAGGTCATAGAGGTTCTTGTCCATCGCGTCGCCCGGGTGGATTTTGTTCTGGACCCCGTCCAGACCGGCCATCAACATTGCAGCGAAGCCGAGGTAGGGGTTCGCGGTAGGATCGGGGAAACGCACCTCGATGCGGCGACCCTTCGGGCTCGGCACATGAGGAATACGAATCGACGCCGAACGATTGCGCGCCGAGTAAGCCAGCAACACCGGCGCCTCGAAGCCCGGCACCAGGCGTTTGTAGCTATTGGTCGAGGCATTGGTCAGCGCATTCAGCGCCTTGGCGTGCTTGATGATGCCGCCAATATAGAACAAGGCCATTTCGGACAACCCGGCGTAGCCCTCGCCGGCAAACAGGTTCTTGCCGTCTTTGGCGAGCGACTGATGGCAGTGCATACCACTACCGTTGTCACCGACCAGCGGCTTAGGCATGAAGGTTGCCGTTTTGCCATAGGCGTGCGCGACGTTGTGCACGACATACTTCAAGACCTGGTTCATGTCGGCACGTTTGACCAGCGTATCGAACCTGGTGCCGATTTCGCACTGACCCGCCGTGGCCACTTCGTGATGGTGCACTTCGGTCATGACTCCCATCTCTTCCATGGCCAGACACATGGCGGATCGGATGTCCTGCAGCGAGTCGACCGGCGGCACCGGGAAATAGCCACCCTTGGTACCAGGACGGTGGCCGATGTTACCGCTCTCGAACACGCGCTCGGAGTTCCACTCGGCTTCCTCAGAGTCCACCTTGTAGAAAGCGCCGCTCATATCGGCACCCCAGCGCACGTCATCCAGAATGAAGAACTCGGGCTCGGGACCGAAGTAAGCCGTGTCCGCGATACCCGTTGATTGCATGTAAGCCTCGGCGCGCTTGGCGATACTGCGCGGGTCACGCTCATAGCCCTGGCCCGTCGTCGGCTCAAGGATGTCACAGCGTAAGATCAGCGTGGGCTCATCAGAGAACGGGTCCATCACCGCGGTTTCGGCGTCGGGCATAAGAATCATGTCAGAGGCCTCAATGCCTTTCCAACCCGCGATGGAGGAGCCGTCGAACATCTTGCCGTCGGTGAAGAGATCGGCGTCGATGGTGTGAGCGGGGACCGAAACGTGCTGTTCCTTGCCGCGGGTATCGGTGAAGCGGAAGTCCACGAACTTCACGCCCTTCTCTTTCATGGTGTTCAAAACTGCGTCTGACATCTGCGTCCTCCAAACGACTCGTTATGCTAAATACGCCCGCTGCCGGTCGACCGACCGGCAGGCCAAGCAACCAAATCTGCCCAACGATTGTGCATCAACCATGCCACTTTTTAATGTATTGTTTTCAATGCTAAAATCTGACTAGTCATGGCGTCGGACTAGTGTGTACGCACCGAAGTTGTGCGCATTTGGCTGCTTGCGCACAAGTATAGTGCAATCAGTGAAAGTGGAGCGAAATGTCGCTCACGAGGTCGACTTCCTTGGCGACTTCAGCAAACGCCCGACACAACGCCTCCTTATCGGTAGCGCCGGCGAGCACGGTCATGGGCAATAGCAGCACGACCTGTACCTTGCCGTCGAGGAAGTGCATGGTCACTTTGTCGATGTGGCGGGTGGCGTCGATATGTGACCAGCGCTCCTCCAAGGCTTCCAACAGCTCGGTGCGCAGCGGCAGCTTGAGGCTTGGTGGTGCCTTTTCGTCATCCTCGGGATCGATGTGGACCATGACGTCGGTCACCTCGTCGATCTTGCGCACCAGGCGTGCCCGCACGGTCTCGCTGATGTGGTGGCCCTCGGATACGCTCAGCTTGGGATCGACCAGGATGTGCACATCAACCAGCGCATCCGGGCCCATGCGCCGGGTGCGCAACATATGCAGCGCCCGCACGCCGTCCACCCCGAGAATCGTGGCCCGAATCACCTCGACCCGTTCCGGATCCAGGCCGGTATCGACCAACTCCTTGATGCTATGCCAGCTCAACTCCCAGCCGATTTTGGCAATCATGAAGGCGACGCCAGCGGCGGCGATGGCATCCAGGTATTCGAGCCCGGCCATAGTGCCCGCGATGCCGACAATGACCACCACAGAAGAAATCGCATCGCTGCGGTGATGCCAGGCGTTGGCGCGCAACAGATTCGAGCGCACCCGTTTCGCCACACGCAGGGTGTAGTGATACAGCACTTCCTTGGACAGTACGGAGACCACCGCCACCGACAACGCCAACCAGCCGGGGTGAAGAAGTCGGTCAGGTTCGAACAAACGCCTGACGGCATCCCAGGTCAGCCCGGCAGCCACGAGCAACAACAGCACGCCCAGCCCGACGGTCACCGCGGTTTCAATGCGCGCGTGTCCATAGGGGTGATCCTCGTCGGCATCCTTACTGCCGTGCTTCGACGCCACCAAGACCAGGATATCACTGCCGAGGTCGGACAATGAGTGCACGCCGTCGGCGATCAACGACTGCGACTGACCAATCAGGCCAAAGACGATCTTGGCTATGGCCAGCACCACGTTGACCACGGCGCCGACTAACGTCACTTTGCGCGTTTCCTGATAGCGAGTTCGCTCGCCCGGCTTAGCGACGGCAGGGTGATAGTGGCCGGAGTGATGCGGTGCCTGGTCCATGCTTAGGCGACCTCAATGACTATGCGGATTTGGCGCCCATCCGCCTGCTGCACAGCCAAGACGCGATGACCGTTGATCCGACACCATGCAGGCACGTCGTTAACGGCCCCCGGATCGGAGCACAGCACCTCGAGCACGTCGCCTGCAACCAAGGTGCTGACCTTGTCTTGCACCCGGATGACCGGCAAGGGACAGAGCAGGCGCTGCGCATCGAGGAGATGGCGGCTCACACGTACCACTCCTGCGGCATATCTTCATAGCGCAGCGGCTGCACACGCAGTCGTTGCGGCGTCTCTCCCGGACGAACCAGCTCGAGCTCCACGCGCTCGGCGTCGCGGCCCTGACTGAAGCGCGCCGCGACGCGCGCCGCCAGCTCCACGTCGGCGCCGCCCAACTCGCCATCGACGAGAACCAGCGGACCGCGATGAGAAACGGGGCGCAGGTGGACGAATTGCTTGCGGTAGCCTTCGAGGAAGTTGTTTTCACCCTCCTCACGGCCAATGATGAGCTTGAAGTGCGGGCGCGGCCGCAGATGGCGACCGACCTTCAACAACATGATGTCATCGAGCTCATAGTCGCGGCGGCCGCGGGCACCCCATAGGTCGCGCAGCTTAGCACTGTAGGCGGCGTCAGTGAGGAAACAGCAGCCACCGGCGGGCTGAGCGTAGTCGCTGAATCCATAGTGGGCGGCCAGCGCCATTTGCGGCTTGCGTGAGCGCCCGCTGAAATCGAACAGCCGCTCGCGCGCGACCCAGCCCTCGCGTTCGGGCAAAGTCGGCGCGAGCAATTGGGCACACAGGGGCCGCAACAGGCGTTCACCCGCCCCGGACTCGGCCTGAATGACGGGCATCGTGTCACGACGCTGCGACTTGGGGCGCTGACCCACAACCTCGCCAGTGACGATGAAGTCGAAGTGGTGGACGCGCATCCATGCTAGGGCACGGGCAACCATGAAACCCTTGCAGTCCAGGCATGGATTCAAATTAGCGCCATAGCCGTGGTGGGGATTGAGCACCACGTCTTTGTATTCGCTGGACACATCAATAATGTGCAGTTTGATGCCCAGCTGCTCGGCAACCCACAACGCATTGTTGCGCTTGGGCGTGGCCGACTCGCGCTTGCGAATCGCGTGCGTATGTCCCTCGACGCAAAAACCGGTGAAGAAGTTGATGCCCTCGACGTGCACCCCCTGCTCGAGAACGACTTGCGCCGCCAGCATGGAGTCCAGACCACCTGAGATAAGCGCAACGGCTTTGGGCTGGCTATGCGTCATGGGTGATTTCGGGGTGTGAGCCGTCAGACCAGCGGATGGCCAGGGCGCAGTTGGCGCTGGCAGGCCGAGTGGGGGCCAAGGATACCAGATACACGGCGTGTTCAGGACACGGCGGGCGAGCGGGGTGACGAGACGAAAATCTCCCCACATCTGGCACAGTTGTTGCACCCAGCTCAGGCAAAGTCAAGTTTCCGACTCAAGGAGCATGGCCCTGTTATCACTCTTAGCAAGGACGCGGCGAGCCGAGGGGCTGGTGGGTATCGGCCTGCACCCGAAAGGGATCAGCCTCGCCCACGTGGTATTGCGCCCGGACGCCCGCCCCGATTTGCTCGCCTGTGAGTTCTCGGCCACGACCGAGGAGCACAGCGACGAGCATGCGCTCGGCGCGCTGACCCGCGCGTTCAAGGGCACCCGCACGCGCGTGGTCAATTTTCTCGAGCCTGGCACCACCAGTCTGTCGCTGGTGGAGGCGCCCGAAGTCAGTCCGAGTGAGCTACGCGCGGCGGTACGCTGGCGCATCAAGGACATGCTCGATTTTCATATCGATGACGCGGTCATTGACGTGTTCGACATTCCGGGCCAGGGCGAGCGCGGGCGCGCCCGCATGATGTACGTGGTGGCAGCACGCGCCGCCGCCGTCCAGCGGCGCATCGACCTGCTCGAGAGCTGCGGCCTCAACCTCACCGCAATCGACATACCCGAGCTGGCGCAACGCAACGTCGCCAGTCTGCTGCCCGAGGACAACGGCGGTGTGGCTCTTCTGTACCTCACCGATAGACAGGGGCTGCTGACACTCAGTCAACGAGGTGTCTTGTATCTCGCCCGTACCCTGGAGGTCGGCGTTGACCAGTTGCGCCAAGCCAGCAACAGCTCAGATGAGGCCGAACTGGGCGTCGGCGCGGAAACGGGCGGAGCCCCGCTCGCATTGCAGCGGCTGCTCGACTCGGTGGTGCTCGAAGTCCAGCGCTCGCTCGACTATTGCGAAAGCCATTTCTCGGTTCCGCCAATCGGCCACCTGATTGTTGCGCCGCTGCCCGAGCCAATGCCCAGCGTGATGGGACACCTGAGCGCCAACCTCGGGGTGAAGGTCCAGTCACTTGACCTCAACCAACTGCTCAATGCCCGCGAGCCGCTCACGGACGAACAACAGTGGCGCTGCTTTCTGACTCTCGGCGCGGCATTGCGCCACGAACAGGTTGCGCTCTGAGCACCGAGGCAGCGCTCATATGCAACAGGTCAATCTCTACCAACCTATTTTTCGCAAGCAGAAGAAGGTCTTCTCGGCGCTTGCTCTGGTTCAAGCGCTGGTGCTGCTGGCGCTGGCCCTGACCAGCATCTACGGCTACAGCCGCTGGCAACTGCTGGCGCTCGATAAAGCGCTGGCCGGCGCCAAGACACAGCGAGCCACCACTCAGGCTCGCCTGAGTGAGATTCAGCGCTTGACGCCACCGCGGGCGCGCGACCAGCGGCTGGTGCGAGCGGTCGAATCACTGCATTCGCAAAACGAGTTCAAGCGCCGCACTCTGGCCATGCTTGAGGCGGACCTGGGCGGGGCCCAGGCGGGATTTGTCGGCCAGCTCGAAGGGCTAGCCCGGCAAAGAGTAGATGGCGTGTGGCTGACCCGGCTGGCGCTGAGCGAGGGGGGCAGCGGGATCGGTCTGAACGGCAATGCGCTGGCGCCAGAGTTGGTGCCCCGTTACCTGCAACGCCTGAGCGCCGAAGCCAGCTTCTCGGGCACGCAGTTTCGCACCTTCCTGCTCGAACGCGACGCGAACCAAGACAACTGGGTGGCGTTTGAGCTGAGCTCGGTCGCCAAGGAGAACTAACTGGTGAACGAACGCATCAAGCAATGGCAGACCAAGTTCGATGCGCGCACCTTGCGCGAGCGAGCGTTGATCGCCGGCTTGACATTGGTTGCCGTCATTCTGTTCTGGCAAGTCATACTCATGGATCCGCTCGAGGCCCGGCGCCAAGGTGCGAGTCGTACACTGCAGGCCATCAGGGCTGAGATCACCGCCCATGAGCAGCAGATTGCGGCGGTGCTCGAACGCGGTCGCGCCGATCCCAACGCCGAACAACGCGAGCGTCTGGCCCAGTTGGAAGCAGAGCGTATTGAGCTCGACCGCACCCTGACGCAGAGCGTGGCGGGGCTGATCAGTCCACGTCAGATGGCCAATGTGCTCGAGCAGGTCCTGCTGGAACAACATGATTTGAAGCTGCGCCGCGTGGCCAGCCTGGCGCCCGAACCGCTGACACCAGCGCCCGTGGCCACCGGCGAGCGGGTGGACGAAACCGAGGTCGCACCCAGTCTTTATCGCCACGGCGTTGCCATCGAATTTGAAGGCAGCTTTGAGGCCTCGGTGCGTTACTTGCGCGCGCTCGAAGCGATGGACTGGGGCTTTTACTGGGATGGTTTCGAGCTCACGGTACAGCGCTATCCGCGCTCGCACATGAAGTTGACGGTACACACGCTGAGCTTTGACGAGGGCTGGATCGGTGTCTGAGACACGAATAGGTCCGTGCGGACTCAATGCGGTGGTGCTGGCCGCCGCGCTCACCATCGCGCTGCCCGCCCAATCAACGGCACTGCCTGATCCCACTCAGCCACCAAGCTACCGGGCAACGCGGACCGGCATCACTAATGAAGCCTCGCCATGGGCGTTGACGTCGACGCTCATCACCGAGGATCGCCGCATCGCAACCATCAACGGCGAACGGGTCCAGGTGGGAGACACGGTGCGCGGGGCCAGAGTTACCGAAATTGCGCCGACCCACGTGCGCTTAAGTGTGAACGGAAAGCAGCGGGTGCTGCGTCTGGTACCCAGGACGGTCAAGCGGATCGCAGAGGACAAGGATGAACGCTGAAAAACATAGTTCCCGCCTGGGCCGATTTGCGCTGGTGTGCGTGTGGGCACTCGCGCTGAGTGCATGCGCAGTGCAGCCATCAGGCCGCGGCATGGACATGATGGAGGAAGAGCTGGCTGCGAGCATGGCACAGAGCACACCAAGCGCGACGGACGCCCCCAGCGCGGCCGATATCGGCGCCTCGTTGATACCACCGTTGGCACTGAACCTGCCGAGCGGTGAGGGGGTGCCGGCTGAGCCGCGTTTCGATATAAAAGTGAATCGGGCGCCTGCGCGCGAGTTCTTCATGGGCCTGGTCGAGGGCACGCCCTACAACATGATCGTGCACCCCGAGGTCAGCGGTTACCTCACGCTCGATCTGAAAAATGTGACCATCGCCCAGGCGATGCATGTCGTACGCAATGTCTATGGCTACGACTTCGAGCGCAGCGACAACAGTTTTCAGGTTTTGCCCAATGCGCTGCGTACGCGCATCTTCAGCGTGAACTACGTCAACGTGCAGCGCGCTGGTGAGTCAGAGCTGCGGGTCAGCTCGGGCCAGGTGTCACAACGCTCGGCCAAAGAACGCGACGGCGAGGGCGGCGACACCAGCGCCAAACCCAACGTGGTTGGCAGCAAGATCAGCACCAAGACAACCACTGACTTGTGGGCCGAGCTCGCGCTCACGCTCCAGGCGTTGGTCGGCAACGAACCGGGGCGCAGCGTCGTGGTCAGTTCCCAGACGGGTGTGGTCGTCGTGCGGGCGATGCCGCACGAGCTGCGCGCCGTTGAGGAATATCTCGTTGCCACCCAGGCCGTCCTCAATCGCCAGGTCGTGTTGGAGGCCAAAATCCTCGAAGTCGAGCTCAGCGACGGTTTCCAATCCGGCATCAACTGGGCTGCGCTGGCGCAGTCCAATGGCGATTCAATTCTCGCAGGCCAAACCGGTGGTGGTAGCTCACTCAAGAACCTGACCAGCGAGATTGCCGGCAACGACGGCAACCTCAACCCCGGTGCCTACGACCCGATCAACAACACCGCCGTCTCAGCCTTCGGCGGTGTGTTCTCGCTGGCGCTGAACGTCGGCGACTTCACCGCCTTCATCGAGCTGCTGCAGACTCAGGGTGAGGTTCATGTCCTATCGAGCCCACGTGTGTCCACTGTCAACAACCAGAAGGCGGTGATCAAGGTGGGCTCGGATGAGTTCTTCGTCACCGATATCGAAAGCAATACCAATCTGACCACTGGCGTGGCCAACACCAACAACAATGTTGAGTTGACCCCGTTTTTCTCCGGGGTCGCCCTCGATGTGATCCCGCAAATCAGTGGTGAGGGGGACATCGTGTTGCACGTCCACCCCTCGGTGAGCCGCGTCGAGGAACAGGTCAAGAACATTGGTGTGGAGGTCGCCAGCGATGATCCCGCTGTACAGGGAACCGCCAGGGGGTTGTTCCTGCCTCTGGCCTTCAGCACGATTCGCGAATCCGATAGCGTCATTCGTGCCCGGAGCGGGCAGGTGGTCGTCATTGGCGGCTTGATGCAGACGATTACCAACGACGAAGTCTCCTCGGTGCCGGTGCTCGGTGAGCTGCCCTGGGTGGGCAGTCTCTTTCGCCACACACGCCAAGTCACGCGCAAGAGCGAGCTGGTGATCCTGCTGCGACCGGTCATCGTGGCCGACAACCAAGCCTGGTCTGACTCGATTAGCGCCTCGCGCCGCTCGCTCGAGCAACTCAAAGCCAATCCCTGGACTGACGCGCCCGTGTGGCGCTCACGCAGCGAGTAGGTCAGCGGACTGCGCGAGGCGACATGCACGCTCTATACCTCAACCACTTCGGCCTGCGGGAGCATCCTTTCACACTCACGCCCGACACCAGCTATTTCTTCTCTTATGGTCACTACAGCAACGCGCTCAATACGCTAGTGGTCGCGCTGCGCACCGGCGAGGGCTTTATCAAAGTCACCGGCGAAGTAGGTACGGGCAAGACCCTGTTGTGCCGCAAGCTGCTGAACGTGCTCGAGGAGGAGTGCGTCACCGCATACATTCCCAACCCGTTGCTGTCACCTAGCGCATTGACGATGGCCGTGGCCGAAGAGCTTGGCCTGCAATTCGCGCGCAACATTGGCGCTCATCGCGTCCTGAAGTTGATCGTCGAGCAACTCATCACGCTGCGCCGTCAGGGTAAGTCCGTGGTGCTTTGCCTGGATGAGGTACAAGCTATGCCCAGCGAGACCCTGGAGGCGGTGCGCTTGTTGACCAATCTGGAAACCGAAAAACACAAGCTGCTCCAGGTAGTGATGTTCGGCCAACCCGAGCTTGACCAGCGCCTGGCACATCCGGCGATCAGACAACTCAAGCAGCGGATCAGTTTTGCTTACACACTCAAACCGATCGAAGCCGATGGCTTGAACGCCTATGTCGATCACCGTCTGCGCGTGGCTGGCTTTAGTGGGGCCGGGCTGTTCTCTGGCGCAGCCTTGCGCCGCATCTACCGTGCCAGCGCGGGGGTGCCGCGGCTGGTCAACATTCTCTGCCACAAAGCACTTATGGTGGCCTACGGACGCGGCGAGCGCCTGGTGTCGACCGCGGCGGCGCAAGCGGCCATTCGCGACACGCAGCATTCGGTCCTGGGCGGCACACGCCGATGGCACCTGTGGCCGGCGCTGGGCACGGCCGGGGTTGTTGTGGTCGGACTGGCCGCGGCGTTGCTGGTCGGCTAGCGATCAACGGCGCCACACGAGCCGGCGAGGGGCGAGCGCAGCGTGAGTATCATCAATCAAATGTTGCGCGATTTGGACGCGCGCCGGGCGGAATCAGCGCCGGCTGACCAACCAGCATTGCGCGGGCTGGCCGTCGGCGGGCGACTCGCCCACCACCGCACGCCTGCGTTAGTCTGGGGTTTGCTGGTGTTGGTGGTGGTGTTGGCTGCTACCCTGGTCCACGTGGTAGCGGCCGAGCGCGAACCGGTCCCGGCGCTGCCCGCGGCAAGCGCCACCCCGTTGGCCAAACTCGAACGGCCCGCGCCAGTCGTCCCACCGCAAGCGGCTGAGAGGCCGGCCCAGCCCGCGGCCACTGGGACCCCAGCGCCCCAACCCGAGCCACCCGCACAAGCCATCCCCACGCCAGAAGAACCAGCCCAGCCCAGCGTAGTGGCGTTGGCGCGAACGACGGCCCCTGCCGCAGAGCCCGGTGGCGAGCAGCACAGGCAGGAGGGGACTAGGGTCCCAGCCCCGGCGGCCGTGCAAAAACAGCGCCGCCCGCTCAGTACGGCACAGCGTGTCGAGGCTGCCCTGGCGGAGGCGAGCGCGGCGATTCGACGCGGCGACCAGACTGCGGCGGCACAGGCATTGGGTCGGGCGCTGTCGATGGAGCCCAGCCACGCCGGAGCCCGCGAGCTGTTGGCGAAGGTCTATATCGCCGGCGGACGGGTGGTCGAAGCCCGTGCCGTACTTGGCGACGGAATTCGCCTGCAGCCCGGACACCCGGGATTGCGCAAACTTCAGGCGCGAGTGCTGGTCGAGCAAGGCGAGCCCACGGCCGCCATAGCCCTGCTTGATAACGACCGACCGGCCGTCGCGGCAGATACGGAATACTGGGCATTGCTCGGTGGCCTGGCCTATCAGCACGGAGACTATGCAACGGCACGCACCAGCTACCAAGAACTGGTCAAGTTTCAGCCTGCAAGCGGCACGTGGTGGCTCGGCTTGGCCATGGCCGCCGAAGCGCAGAGCGACAACAGTGTTGCCCGCGACGCCTATCAGCGCGCATTGCAGAGCGGCGCGCTGACACCCTCCCTCAAGCAGTTTGCCCTATCTCGCCTGCCCGCCCTGGCGGACTCTGCCGACGCGCTTTGAGCGCGCGCTTACCGGCCGTCGCTTCGCTCGCTATAATGAGCGACCTTTCAATCGGTTGCGGAGACTAAGCCTTGGCGAATCAGAACGCGGCGCGGCGCGGCGGCAGTGAAACCTTTCAGGGTTTGATTCTGTCACTGCAGCAATATTGGGCCGATCAGGGTTGCGCCATCATGCAGCCGCTCGACATGGAAGTCGGCGCGGGCACCTTCCATCCGGCGACGTTTCTGCGCGCTATCGGACCCGAGCCATGGAGTGCGGCCTACGTCCAGCCGTCGCGGCGGCCCACCGACGGGCGCTACGGCGAAAACCCCAATCGACTGCAGCACTACTATCAATTTCAAGTCGTCATCAAACCTTCGCCACTGAACATCCAGGAGCTATACCTGGGGTCGCTGGGGATGCTGGGTATCGATCCCCTGGTGCACGACATCCGCTTCGTCGAAGACAACTGGGAATCACCCACGCTCGGCGCCTGGGGCTTGGGCTGGGAGGTCTGGCTCAATGGCATGGAGGTTACCCAGTTCACGTATTTTCAGCAGGTCGGTGGCCTGGACTGTCGCCCGGTGATGGGTGAGATTACGTACGGGCTCGAGCGTATCGCGATGTACCTGCAGGGCGTGGAGAGCCTTTTCGATCTGGTCTGGACGGATGGGCCGCTGGGGCGGATCACCTATCGTGACGTGTTTCATCAGAACGAAGTTGAGATGTCGGCTTTCAACTTCGAGCATGCCGACGTTAACAAGTTATTCGCCAACTTCGACCAATACGAACACGCAAGCCAGTTGCTCATTGAGCAGGGCCTGCCGCTGCCTGCCTATGAGATGGTGCTTAAAGCGTCGCACACCTTCAACTTGCTCGACGCACGTCGCGCCATTTCGGTCACGGAACGTCAACGCTATATTTTGCGCGTGCGCACGCTGGCGCGCGCGGTGGCAGAGGCCTATTACGCGGCCCGCCAGGCGCTGGGCTTTCCCATGTTGCGGGAGGTGGCGTCGTGAGTCAGGGCCGAGACTTTCTGGTTGAAATTGGCACCGAGGAATTGCCACCAAAATCGTTGAAGCGCCTCGCCGAAGCTTTTCGCGACGCAATCGCTGCCGGCATAGACAAAGCTGAGCTCGACCACGGCACAGTCCACTGGTATTGCACACCACGCCGTCTGGCCGTGCTGGTGAAAGCCGTGCAGCGGGCGCAGGCTGACAAGCAGGTGGAGCGCAAGGGGCCTGCGCTGGCCGCAGCGTTTGGCGAGGATGGCTGTCCGACGCGGGCGGCCGAAGGTTTTGCGCGCTCCTGCGGCGTAAGCGTCAACGATCTCGAGACGGTCAACACCGACAAGGGCGCTTGGCTGGTCTATCGCTTCGAGCAGACGGGCCAACAGGCGGTCGAGTTGTTGCCCGGCATCGTAGATGCCGCGCTGGGTGCGCTGCCGATACCCAAACGCATGCGCTGGGGGAGCCTGGAAGCCGAGTTCGTGCGGCCAGTACATTGGACCGTACTGTTGTTTGGTGATGAGTTGATCGACGCCGAGTTGCTCGGCGTGCGCAGCGGACGCGAGACTTACGGCCATCGTTTTCACCGGCCTGGGGCACTATACATTGGTGAGCCGCAAGCCTACGCGCCTCTGTTGGAGACCGAGGGCCGGGTGGTGGCGGACTTCACGACCCGGCGTGAAGCGGTCCGCGCCCAGATCCTGGAAAGCGCAGCGGCGTTGCAGGGCGAGGCGGTCATCGATGAAGCCTTGCTCGATGAAGTGACATCGATGGTGGAGTGGCCCCAGGCCGTGGTTGGGGATTTCGAGGCACGGTTCCTCGATGTGCCGACCGAGGCGTTGGTCTCCACCATGAAGGCGAACCAGAAGTACTTCCACGTGGTTGACGCCAAGGGCGCGCTGCTGCCGCACTTCATCACCATTGCCAACATTGAGAGCACCGACATGGACAAGGTGCGCGCGGGCAATGAGCGCGTGGTGCGTCCTCGATTAGCCGACGCCGAGTTCTTTTGGAATCAAGATCGCAAACATACCCTCGGCAGTCGTGTCGAAGGTCTCAAGACGGTGGTGTTTCAAAGCAAGCTAGGTACGTTGCACGACAAGGTCATCCGCGTTCGTGATCTCGCCGGCAAGTTGGCGCAAGTGCTCGGTGTTGACACCGTGTTGGCACAGCGAGCGGCCGAGCTGAGCAAGTGCGATCTGCTCACGGAGATGGTCGGAGAGTTCCCGGAGTTGCAGGGCACGATGGGGCGCTACTACGCGCAGCATGACGGCGAAGCCGAGGAGGTGGCCCAAGCCCTGGATGAGCAGTACATGCCGCGGTTTGCCGGCGACGAGCTGCCACAATCGGGCGCCGGCAAGGTGCTGGCGATTGCCGATCGGCTCGATACGCTCAGTGGCATTTTCGCGATCGGGCAACCGCCTTCCGGCGATAAGGATCCCTTCGCCCTGCGCCGCGCTGCGTTGGGAGTCATGCGCATAGTGATCGAGCAGGGCGTGGATCTGGATTTGCGCCAGGCACTCGAATGGGCGGCTCAGCCGCTGGCAAAGGTGGCGGTACCTGAGGATGTGGCGGCGCAGGTCTTCGATTTTATGTTGGAGCGCCTGCGTGCCTACTACCATGAGCAGGGAGTGGGCGCGGACGTATTCGAGTCAGTCGCCACACTGCAACCGACGCGGCCGGTGGATTTCGATGCGCGCATTCGCGCGGTCGTCGCGTTTCGTGATCGGACCGAAGCGCAGAGCCTCGCCGCCGCCAACAAGCGGATCGCGAACATTTTGCGTCAGGCCGAGGGTAAGGTGCCAGCCAATGTGGACCCAGCGCTGCTGCAGGAAACACAGGAACAGGATTTGGCACAGCGGGTCAAGGAATTGAGTGCGGGACTGCAACCACTTATCGCGGCCCGTGACTATCAGGCAGTTATGGCGAGACTCGCGCAGTTGCGTGAAGCGGTCGACGCGTTCTTCGATCACGTTATGGTGATGGCGGAGGATGCCAAGCTGCGGGGCAATCGGCTGGCGCTCTTGACCCAGTTGAGGGCATTGTTCCTCCAAGTGGCCGATCCTTCCAAGCTCCAGCATTGATGGACCACGGCGATGGGCAACGACGAGATGAAGGGAATCAACAAGGATCGTGATACCTACTCGGTGATGCTGGCAGCGGTGCAGGCCTTCCACGACAAACATGATTTCAAGGGTCGGGGCGGTGAGGAGCTCAGCTATCGGGTGGCACTGATGGCCGAGGAGCTGGGCGAGATCTCGGCTTGTGTCACCAAGGGCAAAAGTAAGGAAGCCTTGGCCGAGGAGGTCGCCGACCTACTGATTCTGGTGATGGGCACCGCGATCGCCGCCGATTTCGATCTCAACGGGGCATTTTGGGACAAGATGGATCAACTGATGCGGCGCACAGGGAAGATGGTTGGCGGGCGCGTACGTGTGTCCGAGTTTCGCGACAGCTGACACGCTGATGGGGCACGAGGCAGCAGGCAAAGTTGGTGGCGCTGGGTTGGTGATCCTGGATCGCGACGGGGTGATCAACGAGGACTCCGAGGGGTACATCAAATCTCCTGACGAGTTCGTGCCAATACCCGGCAGTCTGAGCGCGATCGCTCGATTGAATCATGCCGGCTATCGGGTCGTGGTCGTATCGAATCAATCGGGAATCGCGCGGGGCCTGTTCAGCGTGGAAACCCTGCACCGCATTCACGACAAGCTGCATAGATTGCTGGCCAGCGTGGGCGGGAAGGTGGATGCCATTGTTTATTGCCCCCATGGTCCCGAGGAAAACTGTTCATGTCGCAAGCCGGCACCCGGCATGCTCCGCGATGTCGCGGCGCGCCTTGGTGTGTCGCTAGCGGGTGTGCCGGCGGTGGGTGATGCGGCGCGCGATCTCGAGGCCGCGCGAGCCGTGGGGGCAGAACCCGTGTTGGTGCGTACCGGCAAGGGCGAACGCACGCTGGCCGCGCTGGGCGAGGCACCGGCGGTACCGGTCTACGCCGATCTGGCGAGTTTTGTGGACGCCTGGTTAACCGGCCCAGCCGAGGAATAGACATGCTGGTGCTGCGTTCGGTGTTGGCCTCCGTGCTGCTCGCGCTTTGGGCGGGGGTGATTTCGGTGCTAGGACAGTTGACCTGGCCTCTGCCACGGCCATGGCGCTACGCGTTTGTGTCCTTGTTTGCCCGCGGTGGCTTGCTCATGTTGCGCAACATTTGTGGTCTGGATTTCACCGTTGAGGGCCGCGAGCACATCCCGGGTCAAGCCAGCGTGGTAATGGCGAAACATCAATCGGCCTGGGAAACGATGGCGTTTCAGCTCATCTTCCCGCGGCAGGTGTGGGTGCTCAAACGAGAGTTGTTGTGGGTACCATTTGTCGGCTGGGGGCTGGCACTACTCAAGCCGATAGCCATCGACCGCAAGGCGGGTCGGCGCGCCATCGAGCAGGTCGTTGACCAGGGTCGGGCGCGGCTGCACGAGGGTTGGTGGGTAATCGTGTTTCCCGAAGGCACCCGGGTCGCGGCGGGGACCAAGGGCCAGTACCATCGCGGCGGGGCTGTACTGGCGCAACGCGCCGGTTGCGTTGTCGTACCCGTGGCACACAATGCCGGTGAGTTTTGGGGCCGACAGCAGATCATCAAACGGCCGGGGACCATCAGGGTGGTCATTGGTCCGCCGATTGCGACTCAGGATCGGCGCAGCGCCGACATCACGGCGGAGGCCGAGCACTGGATTGAGTCGACGATGGCCAGGATCAGTACCCTGCCCTATCCCAATCCCAAGGGCGGCGCTGAGAAACATGGTAATTCATGATATGCTAATGAGCTAATTTGTCCGTAGACAACCCGGTGCGCGCCGCAGCGGGTACGATGAGAGTAGGAATTTGACATGCACAACGGCACAACAATCACGCAGTTCATCATCGAAGAGCAGCGGCGGATCCAGGGCGCGACCGGCGATTTCACCTCACTGCTCAACGACATCGTTACCGCCTGCAAGGTTATCTCGAATCTAGTCAATCACGGCGAGTTGGTGGGAGTGCTCGGCAGCGCGGGCTCGGAGAACGTTCAGGGCGAGACCCAGAAGAAGCTCGACATCATCTCGAACGATATCTTCCTCAAGTCGAATGAATGGGCCGGCCACTTGGCCGCCATGGCCTCAGAAGAGATGGAAGAGGTCTACCGAATTCCTGAGCGCTACCCGCGAGGTAAGTACTTACTTCTATTTGATCCGCTGGACGGCTCGTCCAACATCGATGTCAACGTATCCGTGGGAACCATCTTCTCTATCCTGCGCTGTCCAGGCGAGTGTAAGGCGAAACCCGGTAGCGATGCCTTTCTCCAACCGGGAGTCAATCAAGTCTGTGCGGGTTATGCGCTCTACGGTCCGTCTACCATGATGGTTCTGACCACCGGCAACGGTGTCAATGGTTTCACGCTGGATCAGAACATCGGCGAGTTCATCCTCACGCATCCCAACATGACGATTCCGGCGGATACCAAGGAGTTCGCCATCAACATGTCCAACATGCGGTTTTGGGAGCCACCTGTGCGGCGCTATGTGGAGGAATGCGTCGCGGGGACCACGGGCGCCCGCGACAAAGACTTCAACATGCGCTGGATTGCATCGATGGTGGCCGAGGTACATCGCATTCTGACCCGCGGTGGCGTGTTCATGTATCCGATCGATAGCAAGATCCAGGCTCAGGGTGGCAAGCTGCGCTTGATGTACGAAGCCAATCCCATGTCTTTCATCACCGAGCAGGCCGGTGGCTTGAGCACCAATGGTCGCGAGCGCATCATGGAATTGCCGGCCCAGGATCTGCACCAGCGTGTGCCGGTCATTTTGGGCTCACGCAATGAGGTCCAACGCATCATCGACTACCACAACGAACACGACGGTTCGGCTGCGGCCTGAGCACTAAAAATAAGCCCGGCGTAGCCGGGCTTTTTGTTGGATTAGCTGTGGCTGGCGTTTTCAGACATCGAGATTGGCGACGAGCAACGCATTTTGCTCGATGAACTCGCGGCGCGGTTCAACCTGGTCACCCATCAAGGTGGTGAAGATCTGATCGGCGGCGATGGCGTCCTCGATCTGAACCTGCAGCAGACGACGCGTTTCGGGGTTGAGCGTTGTCTCGAACAACTGACCGGGGTTCATTTCTCCGAGACCCTTGTAGCGCTGAATGTTCTGGCCTCGCTTGGATTCCTCGATCAACCAGTCCATCGCCGCACCGAAGCTGGCGATGTCCTGGCGGCGTTCACCACGCTCGACAAAGGCACCCTCGCCGAGCAACCCGGCCAGCTCCTGGCCCAGATCCCGAATGGCGTGGTACTCGCCTGAGTCAAAGAACTCGCTGCCAATGGTATAGGTGGTGGCGACACCATGATGGAGCACCTCGACCAGGGCGCGCCAACGGCCTTCATCACCTGACGGGTGCACGGCAGCGCGGTATTCGTCACCGCGAGCGCGCTGGGCATTCAGCCGCTCCACCAGCGTAACGAACCACGGCTGGGCCAGGCCAATCTCGCGCACGGCGGCCTCCGGCAACGGCGGCATGGCAACCATCGTTTCGAGGACTTTGCGATTGTAACGTCGAGCCAGGCGATCAACGGTGGCGGTCACGGCCAGGTAGCGTTTGGCCAGACTTTCCAATGACGGGCCGCTGAGCGGTGGCGCGGCGTCATTGACATGCAGCTGGGCACCGTCCAGCGCTAACTGCAGTAGGTAGTCCTGCAGCTCAATGTCGTCTTTGACATAGCGTTCCTGCTTTCCCTTCTTCACTTTGTACAGTGGCGGCTGGGCGATGTAGATATGGCCCCGCTCAATCAGTATAGGCATCTGGCGGTAGAAGAACGTCAGCAGCAAGGTGCGGATGTGCGAGCCGTCGACGTCGGCGTCAGTCATGATAATAATGCGGTGGTAGCGCAACTTGTCTGGATTGAATTCCTCGCGCCCGATGCCACAGCCCAGCGCGGTAATCAGGGTACCCACTTCGGCCGAAGATAGCATTTTGTCGAAACGGGCCTTCTCCACATTGAGGATCTTGCCTTTGAGCGGCAGGATGGCCTGACTGCGGCGGTCGCGGCCTTGCTTGGCGGAGCCGCCGGCCGAGTCTCCCTCGACGAGGAATAATTCTGACAGCGCGGGATCCTTCTCCTGGCAGTCGGCCAGTTTGCCCGGCAAACCCGCGACATCCAGCGCGCCTTTGCGCCGGGTCATTTCTCGCGCCTTACGGGCGGCTTCGCGCGCACGAGCGGCGTCGACGACTTTTGTCGCGATCTGGCGACCTTCTGCCGGGTTCTCGAGGAGAAAATCCTGTAACTTGTCGGCAACGAGTGCCTCGACAACCCCTTTCACCTCGGATGAAACGAGCTTGTCTTTGGTCTGCGACGAAAACTTCGGATCCGGAACTTTCACCGACAGAACGGCCGTGAGCCCCTCTCGGGCATCGTCGCCGGTCAGGTTGATCTTATCCTTCTTGGCGAGACCTTCGCGCTCGATGTACTGATTGACTGTGCGCGTTAGGGCGCCCCGGAATCCAGCCAGGTGAGTGCCCCCGTCTCGCTGCGGTATGTTGTTGGTGAAGCAGAAGATGTTTTCCTGGTAGGAGTCATTCCATTGCATCGCCACTTCAACCGCGATGTTGTCGCGCTCGGTATTGAAATAGAACACCGTAGCGTGGAGGGGGGTCTTGTTCCGGTTGAGATGCTGCACAAAGGCTTGGATGCCGCCTTCGTACTGGAACACATCACTCTTCTGGGAGCGCTCGTCCGCCAGCCGAATCCGGACTCCCTTGTTGAGAAACGACAATTCACGCAGTCGTTTTGCCAGGATGTCGTAATGAAACTCCGTGTCGCCGAATACCTTGGCGCTAGGCCAAAAGCGAATCTCGGTACCCGTATGCTCGGTATCGCCGATTACTCTCAGCGGATATTGCGGCTCTCCGTTGCGGTATTCCTGCTCGTGAAGTTTACCGTCGCGGCGTATCACGAGCCGCAGTTGCTCGGATAGGGCGTTGACCACGGAGACACCTACACCGTGGAGACCGCCGGAGACCTTGTATGAGTTGTCGTCGAACTTCCCGCCCGCATGGAGCACGGTCATGATGACTTCGGCCGCCGAACGACCTTCTTCTTCATGAATATCCGTCGGTATACCGCGGCCGTTATCGCGCACGGTGACCGAGACATCGCTGTGTATCAGCACCTCGATTTCGGTGCAGTGGCCGGCCAAAGCCTCGTCGATGGCATTGTCGACCACCTCGAACACCATGTGGTGAAGACCAGTGCCGTCGTCGGTGTCGCCAATGTACATCCCGGGGCGCTTGCGCACAGCGTCCAGGCCTTTGAGCACCTTGATGCTTGAAGAGGTATAGGTCGGCTTATCGGTCATACTGTTGCCTCGTGTCGCGACAGGCCATTATAGCACCTCTCTGACCTGGCCATGTTCCACGTGAAACAGCGCCGGACGGAAGGCTTGAGTAGAGTCCAGAGCTTCTGGCTCGATGGTTGTAACGAACACCTGGGCACCTACGTCATGCAAGAGCCCAAGCAGTCGACTTCGCCGCTCGGCATCGAGCTCTGCGGGCAGATCATCTACCAGAATGGCGCTGCGCGCCCGCGTCTCGTCGTCAAGCTGGGCGACCTGAGCAAGTTGCATCGCACTGACCAGCAGCTTCTGCTCCCCGCGCGACAAGGCGTCTTCGGCGGACTTGCCATCGACTTTGATACTCAGGTTTGCACGCTGCGGCCCATGGCGGGTTCGGCCTATTCTTCTGTCGTCCTCTAGACCTTGCGCGAGTACCTCCGCGTAGGATCGGTCGCGGGGCCAACCCGGCTGCAGGTCCACCTGTAGCTCGCCTTCCAGCAGGCGTCCCACAAAACGCGTTAGGACCGGTACCAGTGCAGCCAAATAGCGCCGTCGTTGGGCATGGATCGATTCAGCGCCCTCGACCAATCCCTCATCCCATAGTCGCACCAGCCGTTCGGATTGATGACCGCGAAGCGCCGCATTGCGCTGCTGCAGCGCCCGGTGGAAACCTTTCCACAATCCCAGAAACGTCGGTTCCACGTGGAACACTCCCCAGTCGAGGTAACGTCTTCGGTTCCTCGGTCCCCCGGTGAGCAAATTGTGGATGTCTGGAGTAATCACCTGCAGCGGTAATTCGCCCGCCAGCTCCACTACATTGCCGACATCCTTACCGTCCAGCCGTGCTCGGGTTAGGCCCCGCCCTCGCTCTACCCCAACGGTATGTTGTTGACCTCCGGCACGACTGAGTTTCCCGACTACTTGTAGCGCGCGTTCCCCCTTCTGCACCACGGCTGCAATGTCATGAGTCCGGAACGAGCGGGCTAGCCCGAGAACGTGAATCGCTTCCAGCAACGTTGTTTTCCCGCTGCCGTTCCGTCCAAATATGACGTTCCAGCTGGCTTTCGGGGATAACTCGGCTGCCGCCACGTTTCTCACGTGGCGGACTGACAGCCAGGACAAGCTCATTGCCGTCTTGATGTCCTAGAGACGCATCGGCATGACAACATACTTGCAGTGGGGTTCATCCTGACCCTGGATCAAGCACGAGCTGTTTGGATCCGCCATTTGCATCGCAACGGATTCCGACTTCACTGCACTGAGCGCATCAAGCAGGTAGCTCACATTAAAGCCTATCTCGAGTTCCTCGCCTGTGTAACTGACCTCGAGTTCCTCTTCGGCCTCTTCCTGCTCCGGATTGTGTACCGTGGCTCGCAACAAGTCCTTGCTCAGCTGCAATCGCACCCCGCGGTATTTCTCATTGGACAACACTGATGCCCGTACTAGAGCCTGACGCGCTGCATCGCGCGTACAGGACAGGGTATTCGGACTCTTCGCTGGGATGACCCGCTCATAGTCCGGAAACCGACCGTCTATCAGTTTCGACGTGAAGGTCACGGCCGGCAGCCGCACTTGAACGTGGTTTGCACCAACGCGCAGAGTCACCTTTTCCTCCGAGCTCTCCAGCAGCTTACCCAGCTCCACAACGCCCTTGCGAGGCACGATGATTTGCCGCTCTTCCTGAGCGCTGATCGTGCAAGGTTGCTCACAGAGCGCCAACCTGTGACCGTCTGTCGCCACTGCGCGGATCGTCCCTTGTCGTAACTCCAGCAACAGACCATTCAAGTAGTACCTGACGTCCTGGTGCGCCATCGAAAACTGCGTCTGGTCTATCAACGTCTTCAGGCTGCTCTCGGTCAGCTCGACGGTGAATTCGTCCTCCATCGACTCGATGCTGGGAAATTCGTTGGCCGGCAAAGTCGCTAGCGCGTAGCGGCTTCGGCCCGACCTGATAACCGCTCGATTTTCTTCAACCTTGATGTTCAATACAGCCCCTTCCGGTAGAGCGCGACAGATGTCGAGGAACTTGCGAGCTGGCAATGTGAACTCACCATTCTCAGCTTGGTCAACCTTCACCTCGGCGACCATTTCCACCTCAAGATCAGTACCGGTTATAGACAACCCGTTCTCACCGGCAACCACGAGTAGATTGGCCAGCACCGGTAGCGTTTGCCTGCGTTCGACTACACCACCAACGGTCTGCAGGGGCTTGAGCAGTGTCTCTCGTTGAATGACGATGTCCATTCGTTTTGCTCTCGGCTTAATTGTGTATAGAACTTAAAGAAACTCTTTACTGCAATTACTACTAGCACCGCCCAAATCTGTGGAAAACCAATAATGTATATTTAAAATCAATAAGTTAAGTCAGTCACAACTGGGCGCGTAATGGCGTTATAACTGGCACAGTAAGCTGTGGATAAACTGTGAGCGTTTTTTGCCAGGCTTATTGTCCACAGGTTGTTCATTGACCTATACAGACTATGTCGTCAGGGTTTTCAACAGATTGCTGAAGTCCTCTGCGATGCGGGTATCGCTGTCTGTGAGCTCCTTAACTTTGCGGCAGGCGTGAAGGACGGTGGTGTGGTCACGGCCACCAAAGGCATCGCCGATTTCCGGCAAACTATGATTAGTGAGCTCCTTGCACAGCGCCATCGCCAGCTGGCGCGGTCGCGTTACCGACCGAGTGCGGCGTTTCGATAGCAGATCCGCGACGCGAATCTTGTAGTACTCGGCTACCGTCTTCTGAATATTCTCAATGGTAACCAACTTGTCCTGCACAGCGAGCAAGTCACGCAGAGCTTCTTTGGCGAACTCCATCGTGATGGGCCGACCCGTAAAGTGCGCGTTGGCCATTACTCGCCTAAGAGCGCCCTCGAGCTCGCGCACGTTCGAGCGAATCCGCTTGGCGATGAAAAATGCCACCTCATTGGGTAGCACCACGCCCGACTGTTCCGCCTTATTGTTCAAGATCGCAACTCGCGTCTCGAGCTCTGGCGCCTCGATGGCAACGGTGAGACCCCAGCCGAAGCGCGACTTCAAGCGCTCCTCCAGGCCATGTACCTCCTTCGGGTAGCGATCACAGGTCATGATGATCTGTTGCTGGCCTTCCAACAGCGCGTTGAAGGTATGAAAAAATTCTTCCTGCGAACGTTCCTTGCCAGCAAAGAATTGGATATCGTCAATCAAAAGTGCGTCAACTGAGCGGTAATAGCGCTTAAAATCGTCGATCGTGTTATGTTGCAGCGCTTTTACCATCTCTGCTACGAAACGTTCCGAATGCAAGTACACCGCTGTTGCATCCGGGCGCAACTGCAGCATCAAGTTCCCCGCAGCGTGCATCAAATGCGTCTTACCCAAACCCACCCCGCCATAGATCAGCAGCGGATTGTAGGCTGTGCCTGGGTTCTCGCCTACCTGAGCCGCCGCGGCACGAGCTAACTGGTTCGACTTGCCTTCAACGAACGTCTCAAAGGTGAAGTTGGGGTTAAGACTGGAACTGCCCGGACCGGCGATGCGTTCCCGAGTGCTGCGCGGCGCTGCCGGCGACCCACGCTTGGCGCCCCTTCCGAGCTCCAATACTGGCGCCTCACTTTGCCGGCTGCCCACCTCGAGCAGGACCCGAGCCGTACTGCCATTATCCAGTTGTTCGACAAGGCCCCGAATTCGCCTCAAAAACCGCTCGTTGACCCAATCGAGCACGAAGCGATTCGGTGCTAACAAGCGCAAGCTATCTCCCTCTACCACGGCATGTAGCGGACGTATCCAGCTATTGAATTGCTGTGCTGGCAACTCGCCGGCAAGCCTATCCAGGCATTTTTCCCACACAGCGGGTACGCCCTGCTCCATAGCTCAAATCCCAGTGAAAGACCCCGGAGTCTATACCCAACCCGACCCACTTATCCACATGCCCATGCCCCGCCCAACACGGTGCCGGCGGTTGACAGCAAGCCCATGATCACTATATGGTGCCGGCCTTTTTCGGGGCCCTTGCGGCTCCCAGTTTTGCCACGGGCGTGGCAGCTGCGTAAACAACGGTTAGCGAGATGAAAAGAACCTTTCAGCCAAGCATAGTGCACCGCAAGCGCACCCATGGATTCCGCGCCCGGATGAAGACCCGGGGGGGTCGTCAGGTTATCCGTGCGCGCCGCGCCAAAGGCCGCGCTCGACTCAGCGTATAGGCTCGATTGATACGATGGCTTCCGAGCGGTTTGCTCGGGACCAACGGCTGACAACAGCCCCGGAATATCAACGAGTCCTCGGCGGGGCGCAGCGACGCACGACGCGATACTTCACGCTGCTCTTCCTTGAGAATGAGTTGCCCCACGCGCGCCTCGGACTGATAGTGGCAAAAAGACAGCTGCCACGCGCCGTGGCGCGCAACCGTTTCCGCCGCCTGGCGCGAGAAAGCTTCCGCCGGCACCAGGAGCAGCTCAGCGGTCTGGACGTGATCGTGATTGCGCGGGCCGCCGCTGCGACCCTGACTAATACTGCGCTCTTGGCGCAACTGGACAGCAATTGGCCTACAGCACAGCGACCATGCGAACCGTCCTCGTCAGGCTGATCGCCGCATACCGTTATTGCCTGAGCCCGTTCTTCGGTCAGCACTGCCGTTTTCATCCCACCTGCTCGGAGTATGCGCAGACTGCGATTCTGCGCCACGGTGTCGCGCGCGGCAGCTGGTTGGCGACCAAGCGCCTGGCCCGCTGTCACCCTTGGCATGAGGGTGGCCTGGACCCTGTTCCGGAACGGAGCGAGCACTGATGGAGTTGCAACGCACCCTGCTCTTTGCGGCTCTGGCGATGGTGATCTTTCTGCTGTGGCAGGCGTGGCAGGCTGAGTACGGTCCGGCCCCCCAGCTCCCCGCACAAACCCAGACCAGCGCCCCGACTGCCAGCGCGCCGGGCGAGATACCCAGCGTGGCCACACAGCCGGCGCCAACGAGCACGGCCGTACCAACGGCCGGTGAGCAATTGGCGGGCGGCCAACGGGTGCGCGTCATCACCGACGTCCTCGACTTAACGCTCGACACCTTGGGCGGCGACGTGCGCAAAGTCGCCCTGCTGGACCATCCCGTGGCCAGTGACAAGCCCGACCAGCCCTTCGTCTTGATGAGCGATGGCGGCCCGGAGCTCTTTATCGCCCAGTCCGGCTTTGCCAACAAGACTGCCGAGACCCCCGATGTGGTCACCAGCGCACCCAGCCACAAGAGTGCCTACACGGTCGAGCAACTCGAATATCGACTCGAGCCCGGCGCCGACAGCCTGATTGTGCCGCTAACCTGGCGTAGTCCCGAGGGCATCAGCGTCACCAAGCGCTATATCTTTAGGCCGGGCAGCTATGTCATCGAGCTCGCGCATGACGTGGTTAACGATTCGGCTCTACCCTGGCAGGGTACGTTGTACCAGCAGCTGCAGCGCAGCGAAGTCGAAGTCTCGCACCTGATGTACACCTACACCGGTGGTGTCATCTACAGTCCGGAAGACAAATATCAAAAGATAAGCTTCGACGACATGCGCGATGCCAATCTGACCCGCGACATTACGGGCGGTTGGGCAGCGATGATTCAACACTATTTCCTCAGCGCCTGGTTACCACCCGCGGATCAGCCCCACCATTACTACACGCGGGCGCTAGGTCAGGGCCGCTTCGTGATTGGCATGTATTCGCAAGACCAGCTCGTTCCCGCGGGTGCCCGCCACACCTTCACGAATCGCATTTATGCCGGCCCGAAGCTGCAGAAGGTGCTCGAGGATGTTGCGCCCGGACTTGAGCTGACCGTCGACTATGGCATGCTCACCATAATTGCCAAGCCGATGTTCTGGCTCTTGGACAAGATTCACTCCTTTGTCGGCAACTGGGGTTGGTCCATCATCATTCTTACCATCTTGATCAAGCTTGCCTTCTACAAGTTGTCCGAGACCAGCTACAAGTCAATGGCGCAGATGAAGCGCATCGGGCCACGCATGCAGGCGCTGAAGGAGCGCTACGGTGATGACAAGCAGCGCATGAACCAAGCGCTGATGGAGATGTACAAGAAGGAGAAGATCAATCCGCTGGGCGGCTGCTTGCCCATCCTGATTCAGATCCCGTTCTTCATCGCCTTGTACTGGGTGCTGCTGGAAACGGTCGAGCTGCGCCAAGCCGAGTGGATACTGTGGATCACCGACTTGTCGATCAAAGATCCGTTCTATGTCCTGCCGGTACTGATGGGTGTCACCATGGTGGCGCAGCAAAAACTCAACCCGGCCCCACTGGATCCCGTCCAGGCCAAGATCATGATGGCGTTGCCGCTCGTGTTCACGGTCTTCTTTGCTTTCTTCCCCGCTGGCCTAGTCCTGTACTGGTTGGTCAACAACGCGCTGTCCATTCTTCAGCAGTGGTACATCACGCGCGTCGTCCTCAAGGGCACCTGATCCCAACCCGGTTGGCCTCTGTAGGCGCACCGCCCTGGACATGCGCGCGAGCGACTCCACCGGTCAAGCGGATACCATCGCCGCCCAGGCTACGCCCCCCGGCCGCGGTGGTATTGGTATCGTCCGCGTCTCGGGAGCGGATAGCGCCGCCATCGCCCATGAGCTGGTCGGCCGGTTGCCGCAGCCGCGCCACGCGCAGTATGTCCGGTTTCGCGATGCTGAGGGTGCGACCATAGACGTCGGTCTGGCGCTCTATTTCCCCGGCCCCAATTCCTTTACCGGTGAAGACGTGCTCGAGTTGCATGCCCACGGTGGCCCGGTTGTGCTCGACATGTTGCTCACCCGAGTACTCGAGCTCGGTGCCCGTCCCGCTCGCGCCGGTGAGTTTTCAGAGCGAGCCTTTTTGAATGACAAGATCGACCTCGCTCAAGCCGAAGCGATTGCTGATCTCATCGATGCCAGCTCCAATCAGGCCGCACAAGCGGCACTGCGTTCCCTGCAGGGTGAATTCTCGCGCCGGGTCCACGCCCTGGTCGAGCGGCTCATTCAGCTGCGCCTATACATCGAGGCGGCGATAGATTTTCCTGAAGAAGAGATCGACTTTCTCAGCGACGAACATGTAACCCGCCAACTCACGCAATTGCGTGAACAACTGGATGAGGTACTGCTTGCCGCACGCGAAGGCAGCGCGCTGCGCGAGGGTCTCAGTGTCGTCATTGCCGGTCGACCCAACGCCGGCAAGTCCAGTCTGCTCAATGCCCTGGCCGGACATGAACGCGCCATCGTCACCGATCTTCCGGGCACCACCCGCGATGCCCTGCGTGAGCTGATCCATATCGATGGTATGCCCTTGCACATCATCGATACCGCTGGTCTACGCGATAGCCCCGACCGCGTTGAGCAGGAAGGGGTGCGTCGAGCCTGGCAAGAGATTGAGCGCGCCGACCGAGTTCTGCTCGTGGTCGACGCGACACAGGGCGAAGGCGGCGCCGAAAGAACATTGCGCGCCGAACTGCCGGCCGCCGTGCCGGTGTCCACTGTGTACAACAAGATCGATCTCAGCGCTGACATTGCGCGCGTTGAGGAGATCGAAGGCGAGACGCGATTGTTCATCTCGGCCAAGTGTGGCGAGGGCCTACAGTTGCTGCGCGAGCATCTCAAACGCTGCGCAGGGTTGCAGACCACCGGCGAGGGCAGCTACAGCGCACGGCGCCGTCATTTGGATGCGTTGCGTCGCGCCCGCGACTTCATCACGAGCGGAACGCGACAGTTGAACCGTTACCGCGCCGGTGAGCTGCTGGCCGAGGACCTGCGTCAGGCGCAACATGCGCTAGGCGAAATTACTGGCGAGTTCACCAGCGACGACCTTTTGGGGCGTATCTTCGCGAGTTTTTGTATTGGCAAGTAGCGACTCTTCTCAGCAGAACGTAGTTGATCCCACCGAGAGTCACACTCTGGTTTTTGTTCTATGCTTTGTCAAAGGTATGAGTGAAGAAGTACTGTCTTCAATACAGCCTTGAAACGGCTGCACAGTTTGGGGGGCCGATGAACGGTTTCGCGCTAGCATACGTCAATTTGCACGCTAACCGCTTGCCACCGGGATGGCTTGTCCTGAACGGCGGTACCCACCGCTTTCGCAACAAGGCCCCACCGCGGGAGCACGGTCCAGCGTCTCAGCCAGCCGCCGGAACGCTTCCAGAGGCGATGGCTTCGCCCTAACGCCCTACGAGGAGATACCTATGAAGAATATGCGCATTTTGGTTCTCGTCGCGCTCTTTGCGCTCGGGCTGGCCGGCATCCTCGCTAGCGGTGGTGGCGGCGGTGGTGACGGTAACGGCGAAGATCCCATTGGGAACGTTGAGGGAACCTGGACCATCACCGAGACCATCACGAATGCAACGGGAGTGTGTGCGGAGTCGATCGGAAGCACGGATTCGTACCAGCTCGAGGCGAGCCAGAATGGCAACGAGCTGACCGTTGTGACGCCCGGGGGCACCTTCACCGGTACCTTGAGTGGCGACCAGATCGAGTGGTCGGGTAGCTATCCCGAAGAGGGTGGAACCACCACCATCAACTCGATGGACGTGACAGTAGCCGCTGACTGCAACAGCATCAGCGGTAGCACGACGTGGTCCTGGTCCGGGCAGGGCGAAAGCTGCACTGGTACGACCAGCGTTAGCGGAACGCGAAACGATCCGGTGGGCTGTGGCAACCAAGCACCCACGGCGTCCTTTACGGCATCCCCCGCCAGCGGCAATGCACCACTCACGGTTAGCTTCGACGCGTCGGCATCGACTGACCCCGACGGAAGCATTGCTAGCTACAGTTGGGACTTTGGCGACGGCGATTCCGGCAGTGGGGCGACGACGTCCCACGTCTATAGCACCGACGGGACGTTTACGGCCACCCTCACCGTAGCGGACGACGACGGCAACACGGACACAGCGACCAGGACAATTACCGTAGGCTCCGCCGCAGCCATTGGCGACGTCGCGGGTACGTGGACTATCAGCGAGACCATCACAAGCGCCAGCGCCTTCTGCGCGGACGAGATTGGGGCGACGTATGGCTATCCGATATCGGTTGCCCAGACCGGCAACAGTCTGATGGTGACATCGTCCGGAACGACCTTCTCAGGTAGCCTGAACGGCGATCAGATTGAATGGGCCGGAAGCTTCCCGGAGGACGGCGGCACCACTACGATCGAGTCCATGAACGTCGCCGTGGCCGCGAACTGCAACAGCCTGAGCGGCACCACCAGCTGGTCGTGGACCGGACCCGGCGGGAGCTGCACCGGCACGACCAGCATCAGCGGCACCCGCGACAATCCGGTGGGCTGCGGCGGCGGCGGTGGTACGATTTCGGAGGTTGAGCCCAACAACTTGCCGGCGCAGGCGCAGGCTCTGACACCCGCCGTCACCGTGACCGGCAACGTTGTCTTTCCGGGTCCGGATGACTTCGATGTGTTCCAAATTACACCTGCCTCGGATGTCACCCTCACCATAACGCTGAGTGACTTCGGCGCCCAGGATCTGGATTTGTATGGCACCGATGATGCGCAACTACTCACCGAGGTGATCAACGGTACCTGGGACGGGACTATCCCACCGATGGCCGAGCTCTACGGAAGTGACGTTGATGCCCCGGATGAAGGCCCCACGGAGTTCTTCACCTATACCTTCACGGGCGGCAAGACCTATTACATCGTCGTGGAAGCCTGGGAGACAGGCGGTATGGTCACAAACTACTCGTTGAACATCCAATAGGAGAGGTGGTGCCGCTCCCCTGCGGCATCCGTGATATGCCCCCTGCCGGTCGTAGCCGGCAGGGGTTCATCCAACCTGGTGGCTATTGCTTCATTCACGCCATGGGCAAACGCCAAAATGGCCGATACCGGTCGCTCGGTGATTTTCACGTTGCGGGAATAATGTCTCCACCGCGCCCGCACCATCCACTCCGGGCAGGCGCACATCGTGCGCGCCAGGCCTTCGGGGAGCATGAAGCACCGCAGCGGACACGGAATAGCCTGGGGTTCCGACCGGCCGAAAATGATCGCTTGCGCCTGGTCGAAGGCGGCCTGAGGTTCGACACCACACGCGTAACCAAGGCATCACAGAGACAACGCGGCTGTTCATCATTGGGCGGCATCGATGTGCTCGCCCAAGGGCGCCGATAGCACCAGCGTAAGCCTAGCCGCTGCCCCAGAATCGGCCGCATGGTGCGGGACGGCGTCTGGCACCCCATCGACTTCGCCAACGCCTGCCC
>Ga0209536_100002180_pt1 | contig 31851 bp, 27 predicted proteins | sample DeeMarSeWOR28_12_FD_187461 | JGI IMG/M metagenome (GOLD analysis project Ga0209536, IMG submission 187461) | Marine sediment microbial communities from White Oak River estuary, North Carolina - WOR-2-8_12 (SPAdes) (version 2) | ecosystem: Environmental > Aquatic > Marine > Intertidal zone >... | reverse complement strand
CATGGTAAATGATTCGTCATCGTGACACATCAAACAATCATCATTAGACTGTGCTAAAGCCTTGCCTAAAAATAAAAGAAGAACACCAAAAGTAATTATCAGTGTTCTTCTTATATAGGAAATCGAAATCATTTAATCTAAAATAGTTATTATCTCAATAAAACTACATCTTTTTATAAGTTTGATTAGAACTTAACCTTCAGTTTCAACTTGTTCAGTTTTTAGTGTAAGAAGCCAGTCCACAAGTTTATTTAATTCTTCATCGGAACCTTTAAATTTTGTCTTGTGATTTTTTTCGTTGATTGGTTCTTCTTTAAGTAAATATTTTTTTAATAAATCAGCGTCTTTGTCTGCTCCGACATTAGAAAGATCTGTAGGTTCATCTTTAGTGGAAACAATCTCCAAAGATTCAATCGAATGGCATTTTGTGCACTTACTGTCAACAAAAATTTGCTGTCCATCTGATTCAGTACTTTGAGAAAACGAAAAAGCAAAGGCAAAAAGTGCGACAATTGCTGATATGAAGAGTATGAAGAAGAACGTGTTTTTCATTTTTTTCCTTCAGATTATTTTGTGTGATTGATATATGATTAGAATCATTTGCTAATTACCAACAAACTCAATACCACTAAAAAAGTTTGTTTTACGATTGAAAACGAACTTTTTCCCCAAATTTCTTCTCACAGGTGGGAACTTAAAATAGTACATTCGCATAACTTAGAAAAAAGATAAAATTCCATACGTATAAGCAGGATAATTGCTGAATCTAAGTAATCTTTACCATCAGCCTTTAGGGTGAGGATATTCAATTGAATCTAAATTTTTGCAAAGTTTATGTGCTTCATGTGTTGCAAGTATCCATTTTTTAAAGTGTCTAAATTTTTTCACTAGATCTGAATATTTAGTTCTTTCATTTTTCGGTACAATGTTGATAAACCTACCTGCAATGCATCTGCGGTTTTTTCTTTGTTGAATTCATTTGATTCGAGTGTGCGGGTTATAATTTCTTTTTCAAATCTTTTAACTGAATCATCAAGAGAACCTGATACCGAAAAGCTTGTATGCTCACCATCTGTTCTAAAATGTGAAGGAAGATCTTTTGTTGTAATAAGTTCTTCCCTGCAAAAAATTACAGCCCTTTCAATAATATTCTCCAGTTCTCTTACTTCACCTTTCCATTCATGATTCATTAATGCACGCATTGCATCATTTGAAATTCCTTTAATCTGTTTGTTCATCTGCTGTCTGTACTTATTCAGGAAAAAATCTGCCAGGAGAGGAATATCACCTTCTCGTTCTTTAAGGGATGGCAGTTTAATTTCGATCACGTTCAATCTGTAGTAAAGATCTTCCCTAAACTTTCCTTCATTTACAAGCTCCTCCAGGTTTTTATTTGTGGATGCAATAAATCTGATGTTAATGGGAATATTACTTGTTGTTCCTACTGGTGTAAATTCTTTTTCCTGCACTGCACGCAGCAGTTTTACCTGCAATTGAGGAGGCATTTCGCTTATTTCATCGAGGAAAAGTGTACCACCTTCTGCGGCTTTCATAAATCCTTCTTTATCTGCTATTGCACCTGTAAAAGCCCCTTTTTTATGACCAAACAACTCACTTTCAATCAGATTTTCCGAAATTGCGCCACAGTTTACAGCAATAAAAGGTTTATGTTTTCTGTTGGAATTGAAATGAAGAGCTTTTGCAACGAGCTCTTTTCCTGTGCCACTGTTGCCTGCAATAAGTACAGTGCTGTCCGTATTGGCAACAGCTTTTATAATATCAAAAACCTGCGTGATTGCAGTACTCTTACCAATAATGTTGCTGTAATCATATTCACGTTGTAATTCTTTCCTGAGTACTCGATTTTCCAGCAGAAGCTCTCTTACTTCAAACAATCGTTTTACTTTAATTAACAGTTCATCAAACTCTACTGGTTTTAAAATATAATCACTTGCTCCGCTGCGTAACGCGGAAATTGCGGTTTCCAAAGATCCATATGCTGTTATAACTATTGATGAAGTTTGAAGATTCATCGCGCTAATTTCTTTCAAGAGTTCAGTGCCTTTCATTTCTGGCATTTCAATATCTGTTATTACAAGGTCGTAAGAGGATTCTTTTAATTTACTATAAGCTTCTTTTCCATTTGCAGCTTCATCAACTTCGTAGTTTTCGTTGCGTAGAGTGTAAGAAAGTGATTCACGTATTATGTCTTCATCATCAACTACGAGTATTTTACTAGACATTGTATCTTCCTTTATTTTTTATTTACTGGCAAATGAATAATAAATTTTGTCCCTTTACCGGGTTCACTTTTAACTTCAATATTACCATGAAAGTTTTTAATTATTCCATAGCTTACCCAGAGTCCTAAACCAGTTCCTTTCCCTTTTTGCTTTGTTGTAAAAAACGGTTCGAATATTTTGTTTTTATTCTCTTCTTTTATTCCGGGACCGTTATCTGAAAAAGTAATTACAACATTGTCATTAGCTAGAGCTGTTTCAACCTCAATTCTTTTTTGATAATTTTGGTCTTTAACTTCAAGAATCGCATCAACGGCATTGAGTAATATGTTTACAAAAACCTGCTCCATCTGATCAGCAATTAATGGCATTGAAGGCACATCATCACTCAAATTAAGATTTATTTCTATGTCTTTTGCCTTAGTCCCGACTTTAGTTATTTCAACTGATTCTTTAATGCTTTCATTTAAATCCATTGTTTGAAGCTCGAAGTTGGATGGGCGTGAAAAATCGACTAAATCCCTGATAATCTTTGAAATTCTTGTAACCTGACTTTTTACCAGCCCTAATTTTTCAAGTACAAATTCATCCTTAGTATTACGCTGTGCTACCTGCACTAAAGCAGAAATCGAAGCCAGAGGATTTCCAACTTCGTGTGCGATACCTGCTGCAAGTGTCCCGATGCTTTCCATTTTTTGAGTTTGAATTAAATGTTGCTCAAGTGTTTTCTTCTCGCTCATATCACGGTGAATCCCAAAAAATCCGTTAATTTTTCCTTCGTTATCAATCATAGGTGAAATCAGTAATTGCGAGAAGAAAGGTTTGCCATTCTTTTTTCTATCCTCAACTTCCCCGAACCAGGTTTTACCGGAAGAAACTGTCTGCCACATTTTATCCCAAAACTTTTTCGGCATCTTACCGCTACCAAAAATTCTCGGATTTTTTCCTATCAATTCCTCTTTATTGTAACCGCTTGCTCTAACGAAGGCAGGATTTACGTACATCATCTTACCATTTAAATCGGTGATCTGTACAGGATTAATGCTGTTTTCAACAATATTAAAAAAACGCTGCAGATCAATCATTTTATTTTTTTCTGCAGTTATGTCTCTTGCGCTTGCAAAAACAAAATCTTCCTCCCCATTATTTCCTTTAAGTGAAGAAAATGAAAAGGAAATTTTTACGTTTATATAATTCCCGTTTGAGTATAATCTTGTTTCTAAATCCGTACTTATTTTTTTTGAAATACATTCTAAAAACTTTTCATTTACCTTTCCACGATCACAAAGTTCTATCAATTCATTGAAACTGCCTGCAGCATCATTCTTTATATCTAATATTTCTCTGGCACTTTTATTCAGATCTTCAATTTCTCCTTTAATATTTAAAAGGAAAAACATCTCCGGCAGTGAATTGAATATTTCAAAATCAATTTTTTTTTCCTCTGAATTCATATCTTCTTATTTTAATGCAAATAATTAAATTTAAAGCTTAATGTTAAATGACCGGTAAATATAGCTTAATAACGAGTGATTTTCGACCTAAATTGGGAGTAACAACAAACCAAAAATTAAATTATGCCCCGTGCTTTCATCAGCTCTGCACACAATATAGCACCACCGGCAGCTCCGCGCACTGTATTATGAGAGAGAAGCACAAATTTGTAATCAAATATCGGATCTTCTCTTAATCTGCCTATTGAGACTGCCATGCCACTGTCGGAGTCTCTTTGATATTTTGGCTGCGGAAGATTTTCTTCAGCTAAGTATTGAATAGGTTTTAAAGGTGCCGATGGAAGATTTAGTTCCTGTGGTAAAGAATAAAAACCTTGCCAGGCATCGATCAATTCTTTTTTAGTTGCTTTCCTCTTTAGCTTGATTTGGACACATTCCGTATGTCCGTCTGTTACATTAACTCTGTTGCATTGCGCACTTATCTTAAAATTCTCAAATTCTAAGTTTTTATTTTTTATCCTGCCCAGAATTTTTAAGGGTTCAGTTTCTAATTTTTCCTCTTCACCTTTAATTAAGGGGATCACATTATCTTCTATATCTAATTTTACAACATGCGGATGACCTGCTCCTGAAATTGCTTGCATTGTTGTAACGTTAATCGATTCTATTCCAAACTTATCAGCAAGGGGTTTTAAAGCAATTACCAAACCTATGACTGAACAGTTAGGATTGGTAACAATACTGCCGCCGTTATATTTCTGTTTTTTAATTAATGTAAGATGATCAGGATTTACCTCCGGAATGAGGAGTGGAACATCTTTATCCATCCTGTGATTTTTTGAATTTGAGATTACCAGGTATCCGGCTTTGGCAAATTTGGATTCGATATCGCCGGCAACGCCAGAATCCAGCCCGGAAAATACTACTTTCGATTTAAGTACCGGTTCGCATTTATTTACCTGAATATTTTTTACACCCTCAGGAATCGGTGCTGAAAGAAACCAATCTACTGTGTCTTTATAATTTTTCCCGGCAGATCTATCCGATGCACAAAGTTCGGTTATTTCAAACCAGGGATGATTTGTAAGCAGCTCGATAAACTTCTGACCTACGCTTCCAGTCGCACCCAAAATTGCAACCGGTATTTTTTCTTTTATTAAACTCAAACCTTATTCACTGAATATTTATTATTTTTAACGGTCTAAGATAATAAATATTGAATATCCTAATCTATGAAAACTGGTTTGGTACAGTACTGTCCCCTCTGGGAAGATAAAGAGGCTAATAAGGAAAAAATCCTGAGTATGTTAGCAGGTACAGAACACATAGAATTATTAATTTTCCCTGAAATGACCCTCACAGGATTTTCTATGGATTCAAAGAATAATGGTGAGGGGATAGGCGGTCCGAGCTTTAGGTTTTTTTCTGAATTGTCTATTGATAAAAAATCAAACGTAATTGCAGGAATAGTTGAAAAGCGAAAAGAAAGATTTTATAATACGCTTATTCACATTAACACGGATGGCAAACTTGTGAAGCTTTACAGAAAAATTCATCCATTTTCTTATTCAGGTGAAGAAAAATATTACAGTGCCGGAGTAAGGCCTGCAATAAGTAAAATTAGAAAATGGAAAATAGGTCTGACAATTTGCTATGACCTGCGTTTTCCCGAATTGTTTAGAAAGTATGGAAAGAAACGAGCACATTTAATAGTTAATATTGCAAACTGGCCTGATACAAGGATTGAGCATTGGAGAACTCTCCTCAAAGCAAGAGCAATCGAAAACCAATGCTATATTGTTTCAGTAAACAGAGTGGGTGATGATCCTAAACTTCATTACAATGGTTTCAGCAGTGTGTTCGATCCAATGGGCAAAGAAATTGTTTCTGTTGAAAATGAAGAACGTGTTATCATAGTTGATCTGGATAAAAAATATGTGAATGAGATAAGAGAAAAATTCCCGTTCCTTAATGATATTAAATTGATTTGAGATTACAAGTTTAAATATAAAAAGGAGACCGAAGTCTCCTTAGTTCTATTTTACAAGTAAAACCTCTCAGACTGTTTTATGCCTTTATCAGGCAAGGTCGAAGCGGTCAAGGTTCATAACTTTATTCCACGCTGCAACAAAATCCTTAACGAATTTTTTCTTTGCATCATCCTGAGCATAGACTTCTGCCAATGCACGCAACTGCGAATTTGAACCAAAGATCAGATCAACACGTGTTCCGGTCCATTTAACTTTTCCTGTCTTGCGGTCACGTCCTTCAAATATATCACCTTTATCAGACACAGGTTTCCAAACGGTTCCCATATCCAGCAGGTTTACAAAGAAATCATTCGTCAATTTCCCAATCTGATCTGTAAGCACTCCATGCTTAGTACTACCGTAGTTAGCACCCAGTACACGCATTCCACCAACAAGCACTGTCATTTCCGGTGCATTTAAAGTAAGAAGTTGTGCTTTATCAATAAGCATTTCCTCTGCAGATACGGAATATTGTTTTTTCAAATAATTGCGAAAACCATCTGCTTCTGGTTCCATTACCTCAAACGATTCAACATCAGTCTGCTTTTGAGAAGCATCAGTTCTTCCCGGAGTGAATGGTACTTCAATCTTAGAGCCGGCAGCCTTAGCAGCAGCTTCTACAGCAGCACAACCGCCAAGAACAATCATATCAGCAAGAGAAATTTTCTTTCCATCTTTACGATTACTGTTGAATTCTTTTTGAATCTTGTTGAGTTTCTTAAGAATATTTTCAAGCTGTGCAGGTTGATTTACTTCCCAATCCTTTTGAGGCTCTAAACGAATACGTGCACCATTAGCACCTCCACGCATATCAGAACCACGAAATGTGGATGCTGAAGACCAAGCTGCGTAAACCAGTTCTGATATTGAAAGACCGGATTCTAAAATTTTCCTTTTCAGACCTGCAACATCTTTTTGATTAACAAGTTTATGATTTACTTCTGGTATAGGATCCTGCCAGATCAAATCTTCCTTTGGAACTTCCGGTCCAAGATAGCGTGCCTTCGGTCCCATATCACGATGAGTTAATTTAAACCATGCTCTGGCAAATGCATCTGCAAATGCTTTAGGATCTTTATGGAATCTTCGTGAAATAGGTTCGTAAATCGGATCAAAGCGAAGCGATAAATCTGCGGTTGTCATCGTTGGTGGATGTTTCTTTGATGGATCATGGGCGTCTGGAATCATATGTTCAGGTTTAACATTTTTAGCCTGCCATTGCCACGCCCCAGCTGGACTTTTAACTTTTTCCCACTCGTAACCAAAAAGCATATCAAAATATCCCATATCCCATTTTGTAGGGTTAGGTTTCCAGGCACCTTCTAAACCACTGGTTGTAGCATGAGCACCTTTGCCAGTTTTAAATTTATTTATCCACCCAAAACCTTGCTCTTCAATTGGAGCTCCTTCAGGCTCAGGTCCAACTAAACCAGGATCACCCGCGCCGTGCATTTTACCGAATGTGTGCCCGCCAGCCGTTAGTGCTACAGTCTCTTCATCATTCATTGCCATGCGTGCAAATGTTTCGCGTACATCCCGACCAGAAGCAACCGGATCAGGATTTCCGTCAGGGCCTTCAGGATTAACATAAATTAATCCCATCTGGACAGCAGCCAAGGGATTTTCTAATTCCCTGTCACCGGAGTAACGGCTCATAGGTTTATCACTAGTGGCTAACCATTCCTTTTCAGCACCCCAGTAAATATCTTCTTCTGGTTGGTAGATATCTTCTCGTCCGCCACCAAAGCCAAAAGTTTTAAATCCCATTGACTCAAGTGCGCAATTACCTGTTAAGATAAAAAGATCAGCCCAGGAAATTTTGTTTCCATATTTCTGTTTGATCGGCCACAGCAATCGTCTTGCTTTATCCAAGTTGCCATTATCAGGCCAGCTATTAATAGGTGCAAAACGCAGATTCCCTGTTCCTGCACCGCCTCTTCCATCACCGGTTCGATAAGTACCTGCACTGTGCCATGCCATTCGAATGAACAAACCTCCATAATGTCCCCAATCAGCTGGCCACCATTCGTGCGAGTTTGTCATCAGTTCATACAAATCTTCCTTAATTGCTTTGTAATCAAGCTTATTGAATTCTTTTGAATAGTTAAATTTAGAACCCAAAGGATTTGATGCTGGATTGTGCTGATGAAGAATTCCAAGGTTTAATTGGTTTGGCCACCAGTCTTTATTTGATGTACCCCTTCCGAAAGAAGTTCTGCCGGTTACAGGGCATTTGCTTTCATCACTCATATGTTTATTCCTTTCTATGTTGATTAAAATTAACCTTTTTTTGTTTTAATCATTAATATATGAATCGTAACTCCAATTGCTATTGCTAGTAAAAGTAACCTGATAAAAAATTCTTCTGTGAAAAAGTAAGCTGAACTCAGAATCATTATCCATAACAGAGTTACATTAAAAACTTTTGCTTTAATTGTTAAACCTGATTTATCCTGATAATTTCTTATGTAGGCTCCAAGTATCTTATGATTTCGAAGCCATTCATTCGCCTGGGGTGAACTTTTAACAAAACAGGCAGATGCAAGTATAAGAAAGATTGTAGTTGGTAAAATTGGAAGAAAAATGCCGATAACTCCTATAGCCACAAAGAGGAAACCACTTAATAAATATAAATAGCGATAAAACTCAGGATATCCCTCTTTATGTTGACTAATATTGTCGCTCAATTTATTCCTTGGAATTAAGAATGGTAACACAAAGATTAAAAATTTGAAATTATAAGTCAAATTGATAATATTTATATCATTATAAATTACATCTATAAGATATGACAATAACACAGCTTGAGTACATTATAGCAGTTCATACATATGGAAGTTTTTCAGAAGCTGCTTCCAAATGCAGGGTAACCCAACCAACTCTTAGCATGCAAATACAAAAACTGGAATCTGAGCTTGAAGCAATTATATTCAGAAGGGATAAATTTCCAATCAATCCAACCGATATCGGAACAAAAATTATTGAACAGGCGAAGCATATCATAAAAGAAAAAGAAAGACTGAATGTGATTATTCAAACTGAGAAAGGTGAATTTATCGGTTCATTTAAAGTTGCTATCATTCCAACAATATCTTCTTATTTGTTACCAATGTTTTTAAGTAATTTTACTAAAAAGTATCCGAACATCGAATTAATAATTGACGAAGTTACCACTGATGAGGTAATTTCGGGTTTGAGAAAAAGATATTTTGATATTGGCTTAATTGCTTTACGTTCATCTATTGATAATGTGGTTAGCGAGAGTTTATACTATGAACCATTTGTTGCATTCGTTCCATCTGATCATAAATTGATGAAAAAATCAAAAATTAATCAGGATGATCTGAACGTTAATGATTTCCTGTTACTGAAAGAAGGTCATTGCCTGCGGGATCAGGCGCTATCTATCTGCAAATCTTCTGAAAATGATTGGGTTGGAAAAAATAACAAGGTGATTTTTGAAAGCGGAAATTTGGAAACTCTTATTAAATTAGTGGAACAAAAATTTGGAATGACTCTGTTACCTTACCTTGCTACGAAGTATATAAAAGAAAGAAAGAAGAATAATCAGTTAAAAGAGTTTAATGACCCGGTTCCTAAAAGGGAAGTCGGTTTTATTTATACAAACACGTTTATTAAAAAACATTTTCTAAATGCAATTAAGGAAGAAATTTTAAAAGTAATTCCCGAAGAAATCAAACAAAATAATAAAGGATTAATTATTCACTGATATGTTTACAATAAAGAAAAAAATAAATTTCTACGACTGCGACCCGGCCGGGATTCTTTTCTACGCAAGATTATTTGAAATTAATCACTCTGTTTATGAGCAGTTAATTGATAGTCTCAATCTAAAAGAAGATTACTGGCAGAGTGATATCATTGTTGTCCCTATTATAAAGACGGATGGTGAATATTTAAAGCCTGTGAAAACAGGTGATTTGATATCAATTAATTTATCTGTTACACATCTTAAGCTAAATTCTTTTGAATTAACTTATGAATGGTTTAAATCCGGTGGGGAAATAGTAGCAAAAGCAAGAACGGTGCATGTATTTTTAGATAAGAAAAGCTGGAAGAAAGTTCATATTCCGGAGGAAATAAAAACCGGTTTGCAATCGCATCAGAGAGATTACAATATATAATTTTTTATAAGCTCATTGCGTTCAACTTTTCCAAGTTCGGTTTTTGGCAGTTCTTTTTCAAAGAAGATTTTTTTTGGAATTTTAAATTTTGAAATCCTCTCTTCTAAAAAAATCCTCAGTTCATCAAATGTAACTTTACCTGATTTACTTTTAAGTACTACAGCTGCAGCAACAATTTCTCCCCATTTCAGATCTTTTAATGGGAACACAATTGCTTCACTAATTTCATGATGTTGTAAAAGTGCAGATTCAACCTCAGCTGGATTGACATTTTCACCACCCGTTGAAATCAGATGATTTTTTCTTCCAACGATAAACAGGTACCCCTCTTCGTCGAGATATCCGATATCTCCCGAGAAATAGATCCCGTTTCGAAAGCTTTTTTCAAAGTGTTTCTGATTAATGTAACCCTTCATCAAACTGCTACTTTGAATTGCTATCTCTCCAATTTCGTATGATTTTAACTCTATTCCGTTCTCATCATAAATAAAAATATTTGAAGGTGGAAGGGCTCTACCTGCAGAATTTCTTTTAACCTGAAATTCTTCTGTAAGCAAAGCGGTAACAAATGATGATGTCTCTGTTGAACCGTAAACAATATTTATTGGATAGCCCAAATCAATCGCTTTTCTAACCAATTCGTAGTTACTGAAGCCTCCTCCAAGCAGGCAATTTTTAAGCCCTGGATTCGGTAGTATTTTTTTATCGATCAGAGTTTTTAGTTGTGCAGCTACAAGTGAAATAAATGTCGGTTGAGAATTTTTCAATTCTATTATAATGTCATCAGGAGAAAAAGAATGCGGAAAAATAATTGGTATACCCCATAGAATTGAGCGAACCAAAATTGAAAATCCGCCGATGTGGTATAATGGCAGACTTAAAAGCCAGCGATCGCTGTGTGAATATCTTAGAAGTTTGTTGCTGTTAAATCCGCTTTGATATAAACTGTTAAAAGATAGCTCAACACCTTTAGGCGATTTTCCGGAACCGGAAGTAAATATTATTACAGCTGTTGCACCTAAATCAATTTCTGTTTTTTGATTTACGCGTTTTACATTTTCTTCGAATGATGGAAATTCAATCATTTTGATCCAAGAATCATCATTATTGAAATCCAATTCTCTGCTGATTAGAACATGTTTACATTTTGAGGTTTTAATTTGTTCTAATAGTTCTTCTTTCGATAACCTGGTATTTAGAGGAACAGGGATTCCACCGATTTGCCAGAGAGCCAGAATAATAATTAGATAGTCCGGCGAATTCGGACCGTAAATACCAACGGGATCGTTTTTTGATATTCCTTTTTCTAAAAGAACAGAAGCAGATGATAATACTTTCTTAGTAAGTCCCTCAAAATTAAATGTGTTACTGCCCTTAATTACAGCTTTTGCTTTGGGAGCTTGATTCAGTAAAAGAAGTCTGTCGGTTGGTGGTGCTTTCATTGAATTCTAGATCGAAATTTTTCCGGAAACGATTGGAAATTTGTCATTGGCAATGTCCTGTTCATAATATCCTGAAACTGCCAAACCATGAGCAATATCAGCTTTAACAGAAGCTGCTGCAAAAACCAGGTTTGCTCGGCCTATAGCAGATTCGAATGAAGAAGTAACTACAGGTATTACCTTATTTTTTTCAGCAAGTTCAATTATTTCGAGTGCAGGAACTAAACCACCGATCAGCATAGGCTTTAATACAATTACATCAGCGGCATTTCTTAAAATAAAAGCTTTTGCTGATATATAATTGCGAATTGATTCGTCCGCTGCCAGTGAAATAGAAGTTTCTTTTTTTATTTCAATAAAATCCTCAATAGAATTTGCTGGCTGTTCAGCATATTCAATACCTAAATCTTCAAGCTGTTTCAGATTTTTAATTGCACTTTCCAAATCCCATTTTCCGTTAACATCTACCCTGACTTTTATATCCGTACCTGCTGCGTCACGAACAGCTTTAAGGATTTCAAGATCTTCCTCAAATTTCGGTCTTCCAACTTTTATCTTAATTGTGTTGAATCCTTTTGCTGTGAGGTCCTTTACCCTTAAATAAGTTTCTTCAGCACTTAAGAATCCAATTACTGCATTTACAAAAATTTTATCTTTTAATTGTAACCTTAATAGCTCAGATAGAGGGGAGTTCTTTTCATTACAAATTAGATTAAGCAAAGCCTGTTCCATTCCATGACGCAGTGCAGGAAATGCTTCGTAGTTTCTTAATGTGTATTTAAGAGATTTCCTGAGATCACTCAGGTCAAGATTTATTTTTAACTCCATTTTATTCAGAGCTTCTTCAGTTTCCTCATAACTTTCAGATCCAAACTCGGGAAAGGGTGCAGCATCACCTATACCTGTCTTTCCGTTTTCACTTTTTAGACTGATAACAAATCCTTTCCTTTCGGAAATTTTTCCTCTGGATGTTTCAATAGCAGTTCTAAGTATTAATCTGTATGGTGAATATGTGAGCTCAAGTTCTGTCATATAATTAATCCTGCAGAAAGCAGCAGACCATATATCCCCGCAAATTTTGCCGTAAGTTCCAGTGTTTTATTTAGTGATTCCCCTTTGAGATTAAAGAGCATCCTAATTAAAAGAATTGTAAATGGAATGGTAATGTAGGGCAGAAATATCCAGAGTGTATATTCAAAATTTAGAAATAGGATTAATGAAACAGCATAGCTCAATAACAACAGGAATATGAACTCCCACCTAGTAAATTCTTTCCCCAGATAAACCGCAAGTGTATTTTTACCTGCTGCTTTATCTTCTTCAATATCCCGATAATTATTTACAATTAAAATATTTGTTGTTAATGCGCCGACCGGCAGAGAGACCAAAAAAGATAGTATAGAAAATTCCTGTGTGTGGAGATAAAAAGTTCCCATTGTCCCGACGACTCCGAAAAACGCAAAGACAAATAAATCACCCAATCCATTATATGCAAGTGGAAACGGTCCTGCGGTATATACAATTCCCGCAAAAATTGAAATTATTCCAATCCAGAGTACTAATATTCCGCAAGAATAAACAAGATATAAACCCAGAATGAACGATAATCCAAAAACTGCAACACTCCCGATCTTCATTTCCTTTACTGAGATTAATCCCGAAGCTAGTACTCTTACGGGACCTTTGCGTTGTTTGCTGTCAGCTCCTTTTAAATAATCATAAAGATCATTTGTAAAGTTTGTCCCTATTTGAATTAATAGTGCACAAAGCAAAGCCACTATAGAGTATGGCAGATAAAATTTACCTACAGAAATTGCAAGTGCAGAACCGACCAAGACAGGAACGACGGCGGCGGGTAATGTCTTTGGTCTGCTTGCAAGTATCCACGAGTTTAATTTGTTTTTTTCATTCATATTCAATTAACAAATACTATATCATTCTAAGTAGTCCGGCTACCTACGAACAATAAAGAGCCTCAATAACTTTTTAGAAAAGACCATTCAATTTGCCTGCCTTTAGGTAAACAATTTCAGGTTGAAGATCAATTTTACTTATGGCAATTTTGGGAATTTATTAAAATCAGGTTTTCGCTTATCTAAATAAGCTTTCTTACCTTCCTGTGCTTCTTCGCTCATATAGTAAAGAAGAGTTGCGTTTCCGGCTAATTCCTGTATTCCTGCCTGTCCATCAAGTTCGGCATTGAATGCAGATTTCAATACTCTTATAGCCATAGGACTATGCTGCAAAATTTCTTTTGCCCATTTTATTCCTTCTTCTTCAAGTTTTTTTACAGGTACGACTGCGTTCACCAATCCCATTTCAAGAGCCTGTTTTGCATTGTATTGCCTGCACAGATACCAAATTTCGCGTGCTTTTTTCTGTCCAACAATTCTTGCGAGATAGCTTGATCCAAATCCCCCATCGAAGCTGCCCACTTTCGGACCTGTCTGCCCAAAAATAGCATTATCTGCAGCGATGGTCAGATCGCATACAACGTGAAGAACATGCCCCCCGCCAATCGCATAACCTGCAACGAGTGCGATTACAACTTTAGGAATACTTCTAATTAACTTCTGAAGATCAAGAACGTTCAACCTTGGAACACCAGTATTATCTACATAACCTTTATCACCTCGAATGCGCTGATCACCACCTGAACAGAATGCATATTTACCATCTTTTGCAGGACCTGCACCCGTTAATAAAATAACACCTATTTTTTGGTCTTCTCTTGCATCTGAAAATGCATTATACATTTCGATTACAGTTTCAGGGCGGAAAGCGTTCCTGACTTCGGGTCGATTGATGGTAATCCTGGCAATTCCATCCGTCATTCCAGCCGGATCTTTGATCTTTTCATAAATGATATCTTTATAACCTGGGATTTTTTTCCATTTGAAGCTCATAGCATTCCTGATTTACTGATTGATTGGTAGGGCAAAAATATTGAAAAAGATGGTTAATTAGAATCATTTTAAAAACCAATTAATGTAAGAAATTATTTCCTTCTTTTTTCTGTTAAACATTATGTCATACATTGGGAAATTTAATAACCGCTTTATTTTTATGATTGACCCCTCAACGAATAACAAACAATATCAATAAAAACAATAAAAACGTAAAAGCAGCTCCGGCAAAATAAACGCCAGCTATTCCGGAAAGAATAAAGATAAAGCCCATAACCATAGGACCGAGAGTCTGCCCGAGTCTTAATACCATTCCATTTAAAGACATAAAAGCTGCACGGTTTTCTACAGGTGCCAGGTTTGTGAGCATTGTCTGCAAGCTGGGAATGTTCAGTCCTTGTGCTGTTCCAAAAAGTATCAAGGGAATTATTAGCAACCACAAAGAAGACATTAAAGGAATTAATAACAATGAGCAAGTGTATAAAATAAATGCAATTTTCAATAGATTTTTATCGGAGTATTTTAGGGACAGTCTTCCAACCTGTGAAGATGTAATAGCAGTTGTTAAAGAAGAAGCCGAAAAAAATAATCCTATAATCAATGGTGGAGTTGAGAAACGTGAATCAAGCAGGAAGGGGAAGTAAGTTAAATACGCTCCATAGAGAATAATAAAGGTAGAAAGACTCAGGATGAAAATCCCAATCACCCGTTTATCTTTTATACTTTCCCAGGCATTTTTCAGATATATTTTCAAGTTTTGATTCCTAACCGGCTCTGAATTATCCAGTTTATGCAGGGCAAAAAATGCGATTGGTAATGAAAAAGCCGGAAGTAAAAACGGGAAGTACCATCCTATCATTGCCAATGCACCTCCTATTGCCGGATAACTTGCCGTACCAATGCTCAAGACACTTGCGTTATATCCCATCGCAGCCGCTCTTTCTCGCCCTTCGAAAAAATCACCGATAAGTGTTACATTTAATGAACCAAGTGAGGCTGCTCCTATTCCCTGGAATAGTCTGAATATAAGAAGGATATTAAAACTTCTAATGAAAAAACAAGATGTGCCAGCGGCACCAAAGAGTATTAATGCCGGGATAAGAATTTTCTTTCTTCCGAATCTATCGGCTAACACACCAAGTATCGGTGTTAAGATCACCCCCGGTAGTGTAAATACTGTGATTAAAAACCCAATTTCCTGAGTGGAAATATTCAATTCACGTTCCATCTTAGGAAAAGCTGGTGTTATACTGGCTACGCCAAGTACAGCCATTAATGTAATGCTGAATATAATCTGCAGGTTTTTATCTAAATAAAGCTTTTGTGACACAGGATTTTGAAATTAATTAATAACGTTGTTAACATATAAAATTTATTTCAGGTTATTATAACCGGGATTGAAATGGATGGGAATAAGTTTTTATGCATTTTTTAAAGTTATTTCTGACAGACCGGAAATTAGAATTTCATTAAAAACTCATTTACGGCAGAAATGCATTTTGAAGGATTTTCTACATGAACATTATGTCCCGCATCTTCAATTATTTGGTGTTCCGCGTAATTAAATTGTTGAACAAGTCTGCTGTTTATTATTGTAAACTTAGTATCTAGTTTGCCGGTAATTAATAAAACTGCAGAGTTCAATTTTTTAATTTCATTTCCAAGATAGGGCATTACTCCGGTTCCAAATCCTCTTAAAGAATTTGCCAAACCTGTTTTTGAATTTTTCAATTTCGTTCTCTTGTAGTCTTCCAATTTCTCTCTTGGGAATTTCTTCAAAGAGCCGAACAAATCCATCTCCAGCCAGGAATTCACGAATTCTTCAATGGAATTAGATTCAATAAAATCTGCAAGTTGTTCATCGTTTTTAATTCTCACTTTTCTTTCTTCTTCGTATTCAATTCCTGCGGAAGTACTTTCTAATATTAATGCTGAGATTTTTCCCGGATGAGTGATTGCAAAACATAATGCTGCTCGTCCACCCATAGAATAGCCGCACAGAATTACCTTTTCAATTTTCAAATATTCAGTTACAAATAGTAATTGATTAATAATTTCATTGCTTTTATAAAACTTAATATCTGCAGGGGAGCTGCTTTTTCCGTGTCCGATTAAATCCAATGCTATTGTGTTAAATCGAGGATTAATTTTCTGTATAATTTCCTGCCAATCGGATGAAGAACCGGTAAAACCGTGCAAAAAAAGGATGGATTTATTTTTGGGTTTAAAATCTGAAAAGAACTCTAAATTTAATTTAATGTTCTTATAATCAAGGATCATTCGATTAATTGTCTGTTAATTTCAACTTTAACTTCATTAAATATTTTCTTTCTTAACTTAGCAGACTCATTTGCATTTGTTCTTATTTCAAGGACAATCGGTGTTCTAATTTTTAGATTACTCAGCGCGTTCTTGAATTCATTTATATTTCTAATCGATTTATGTTTTATACCAAAAGCCCGGGCAATTTCAGCAATATTTAGATTATGTGGAGTTATGAAATATTCTTTCAGTAACTTTTTCTTCCTTGAAATCGGTAACGTTTGAAATATACCACCTCCGTTATTATTAATCAGAACGAGGATTAGCGGGATATTGTTATTCTTTGCCATTATTAGTGCATTCGAATCGTGCAGGAATGAAAGATCACCGATAACCAGAATTGTCGGTTTATTATTTACAGCTACTCCCAGTGCAGTTGAAAGGACACCATCAATTCCGCTAGCACCACGATTGAAAAACAGATAGAATAGTTTTGAAGATTCACCTGAGAAATAATCAAAATCTCTGATTGGCAGGCTATTGCCTATGAACAAATTTGTTTTTGATCGAAGAAGTTTAACCAGCTGCAAAATAATTTTCGGTTCACTTAACTTTTTATCACCGGCTAAAAGATCCGATGTTACTCTTTCAGAAATTTTCTCAGCTTTTGCAAATAATGTAAACCATAATGATTTTTTTCTCGAATATCTTTCTTTCTCCAGTAAATCAATAAGAGTTCCCGCATATAAACCTGCCGGATAATTTAAAATCATTTTAGTGTTCCTTGAAGGATCGTTCAAATCCCCGAATTCATTTACCTGGTATCTATCGGCATCACAATCAGCCAGGTAATTTAGCAGAGTTGCAGAAGTTGGAGTTCCTCCAAAATGTAATATAAATTCAGGCTTATATTTTTTACAAAATGCACTTGATGATAAAATTGAATTATAATTTGAGATTATATTCTTAGCTGTTTTTGAAACTTTAAAGCGAAAATGAGATACTCCGTCGGCTAAAATCGGATATTTGGAAATTTGACTTAAGACCTTAATATTTTTTATTGCCTCTTTATCATATTCCATCGGACCGGCAACTATCAGACCTTTTTCATATTGCATTATCATTTCAGCAAGCTTTTTAATTCTCCTATCCTTAACAACTTTATCGTTTAATGAATTTTTTTTTGTGTCCTTAATGGGCTTGACATTTAATAATTTTTCATCCATCTCATCATCGTAAGAAAAAGGTTCGAGTGGTTTAGCGAAAGGAAAGTTTATATGCACCGGACCTTTATCATCCATACTGATCTTGTATGCTTTAAATGCGACCTTTTGAAGGTAATGAAGACTGTTTTCCTTTACAGAAGGCAATCCAACATCTCTAAACCATCTTATATGATTACGATACAGATTATATTGATTGATTGTTTGGTTTGCACCTGTTCCAACTAATACTGGCGGTCGGTCGGCTGTACATATTATTAGTGGAATTCTTTGCTGATAGGCTTCAACAATGGCCGCATAAAGTTCAGCGGTTGCCGTACCTGAAGTTGTAACAATAATTGTGGGGATATCAATTGCCTTTGCCAATCCGAGTGCAAAAAATGCCGAGCTTCGCTCGTCAATGTTAACAAAGCATTTAATTTTTTTGTTTACTGCCAGAGAATAGGTAAGTGGTGTGCTTCTGGATCCGGGAGAAATACATGCGTACTTTATGCCCAGTGAAGTAAGCTGTTTTACAAATGTATCTGCCCAAATAAAATTACTGTTAACTTTGATATGCATTTCTTAATTACTATTCTGCGATTTAAATAAAGTTAGAATTGGATCCAGTTTTAATTTTGTTTCAATGAATTCTTCCTCGGGATTTGAATCCTTTACTAATCCGGCACCTGCATAAGCTGTTACACTATTATTTTTTACAAGTGTAGATCTTATTGCTACTGCCAGTTCACAGTTGCCTTCAAAATCCATCCATCCTATTAAGCCAGAATATAAACCACGATCGTGAGTTTCAAGTGTTCTAATGATCGACATAGCCTCGTCTTTTGGCAGCCCGCAAACTGCGGGAGTAGGAAAGAGAGCCTGGATGATATTCAAGAACTGTACATCACTTTTAAGTTCTGCAGAAATTTTTGTTGCAAGATGCTGTATATTATCAAGTTTTTTTACACTTTTTTCTTCTTTAATAATTACTTTGTCCGAATATTTTTTTAGTGTAGCTGAAATAAACTCAGTTACATATTCATGCTCTTTATGATTTTTTTTGCTCGATTGAAGATACTGCTCTAATATTTCATCTGATTCATATCTTTCACCTCGCGGAGCAGAGCCGGCAACAGATTCAACTTCCGCAAGGTTGCCGAATATTTTTAAAAACAATTCTGGTGATGAACCAAAAAAGTGGGAATCACCTTGCTTTAAATAATAAAGATAACAGTCGGGAAAGCGGAGCGATAATTTTTGAAGCAATTCCTCATAATTTAGTTTGTGTTTTATTTTAAAATTATGTGTACGTGAAACAACCAGTTTTTCAACCTTCCCAGTTGAAAGAACATCAATTGCCTTAGTAGAACTTTTTAACCACAAGTTCAACTCTTCTTCATCTTCAAAAAATCGGTATCCTTCATTTTTTTCTGTTACCGCTATTCCCGCTGAGACAGCATCTTTAATTGAAGAAAGCTGGTATAAAAAGCGCTGCCGGATTTGATCGCCTTGTAATGCCTTACTAATAAAATTAAAACACCCGAATGTATTTCCACTGTTAGAATAAAAGGCAAATTCAGGAATGAAAACATTAATTGGTTCAAAATCATTCCAATCATCAGATTTTTTTATCGAATCAAATTTGACTGCAGTGCAAATTATTGGTAACGAATCCAGATTTAATTCATTCCAATTATTAATGAAACCATTCTTAAAATGCTCATATTCTGCAACAGCTTCGGAAATTTCATTCTGCTCACCATTTGATAATATCAAGGCGGTATTTAATGCGACCAGTGTATATTTTGAATTAGGACTTTGGAAAAGGAATGTCTCATGAGAAATAGAGATCAAGGAGTTGATAGAAGAGAGTACATCGAAATTATCAACTTTAAATGCAAAACTAACCAGCTGCTCGTCAACAGATTCATCCAATATTTGAAGGAAAGCATCTAATTTATCTAAAGTATTTTGAATACTGATTCTCATTAAAAATTAATATCTTCTTCAATTGTTTCAAGTAATCGCAAATAGCTCTCGTATCTTTCAAAAGAGATTAATTCTTTTTCCACTGCGTCGATTACACCACATCCCGGTTCGTGATGGTGAGTGCAGGTATTAAATCTGCATTCGGAAATGAAATCTTTGAATTCAATAAAATAATGTCCCAAATCAATTTTTTGTATCCCGTAAGGATCGATCTCACGTAATCCGGGTGTATCAATTACAAAAGTATTTTCTTTTACTTTGATCATTGTTGCCGTAACGGTTGTGTGTTTTCCTTTTAAACTATAATTACTCACTTCACCAATCTTTAAATTAAGATCGGGAAACATTTTGTTAAGGATTGATGATTTCCCGACTCCCGAGTGCCCCCAAAAAAGATTTTTTTTATTTGAAATAGAATTTTCAAGTTCTTTAATGCCGGAGTTGGATTCTGCGCTGGTTAAAATAACATCATAGCCAATTTTTTCATACAGATTTTTCCATTCACGCGCAATTGACCTTTCGTCGAGGTCAATTTTGTTAATAACAATTATCGAAGTTATATGTGAGCTTTCGGCAGTAATTAAAAATCTATCCAAAACTCGGTTATTAAAATCAGGAAAATGTATACTGGTTACAACAACCATACTATCAATATTTGCCGCAATAACCTGCTCAAGCCGCTCCCCACGGTAGCTTGCGCCTTTAATTTTAGGTGCTTTGCGTGAAATATAATTTTTTCTATTATCGATTTTAGTAATCACACCAGTGCCGTCCTTGTTCTTTTCAAACTCTACACAATCACCGACAGCAATAAAATCTGTATAGTAAAGCTTATCCTTTTTCAAAGCATATTCTTTTTTAAACTTTCCTCGAAGTGAACAAATTACCGTTTCTCCTTTTTCATCGGGAATTACGTAAATCTGTTTACTCTCTATTTTGTTTATTGTACCTGTAATGAGAATATAACTTTAAAAGTAATAATACTATAAAATATAGTCTTCCGGATATAATTCAAACTTAAATGGAATAGGGGAGGAAGTTGAATATGTGAAATTTGAATTGGGTATTAAAAATTAGGCTGTTTCAAAAGATATCGGATCATCGCGATCCTGCTTTTAGTGAGGGAAGTGAGTTAAGTTTTTAATTATATTCAACTGATTGCTTCAGTTTCTCCTCCTTTGCAATTACTATAACAACGCACATGCAACAACCTATTAGTTAAATATAGAAAGATTTAGCTAGAGACTGACTGCAAAGTTTACAATAAAACTGTTTACGTTTATATCTTGAAAAGTTCTGGAGACGTTTATCCCATAATTATCACCAAAATCCTTCCACCAACCGTATGCATAAGCCAGATCAATTTTAAACATTTCTGCAAGATAAACTCCAACACCACCGGTTATATACTTTTTATCAAATTCCGAAGGATCACCCGCAAACTGTGAGGGTAAGTACATGATACCAATTCTGCCAAAAATTGGCAGACGTGGAATTACGAGTTCTGCTCCGGCATGAAAATTAACTACAGTTGTAAATAGGTCTTCAATTTCACGTTTTCTTTCAATTCTGTATTGAGAATCAAAACCTTTATTGAATTCCATTTGAGTGTAATCTATAATTTTTACATCACCACTCAGTGTTAATATTGAAAATTTACCTGACGCACCCAGGGAATATTCAAATGGTGTTCTAATCCCGTACTCAATTTTATCAACAATCGGATTAAGGGCGTATCCATTGCTTACTCCAAAGTCACTGGTTGCATCTACATAATAAGTTTCTTTTACGGTGAAGTAACTAGGGAATTTAACTGAGGCCCCGAACCGAAATAGATCTTTCCAGTTGTAAAGGATACCAACATTTGCATCCCAGCCAGACAAATTCCAATCAATAATATCATTTAAATAAAATGTCTCAAAATCTCTTGTAGTCGGATCACCAGGTACAAGTTCAATACCTGTTCCGTAAATATTTTTCGTATCGTCTTCCCAATAATCTTTATCGCTTTTAAAAGTTCCGGAAAGAATATTAAGAGTACCGCCAATAAAAAATCCCTTTGCAACTTCAATTGAACTTGAAAAAGACCATTTACCAATACTCCCTTGCTTTCTAATTCTTCCAGATTGGTTTAATAGTCCATCGATTAAAGTAGTATCTCTTATATATTGGTCGGTGTTTGCGTCACGTATCTCATAAGCTAAACCCAGATCGTTTGTAATGGGGACCTGTTCATTGTACTCGCCTGTTAAATCTTGAATCATTGAATTGTTAGCATTATTAAATCCATCAAATTCAAGTGTTCGGTTAAAATCTTTAACCCTATTGTATCCAATTGCAAAAACCCAGCTGCCCTGTAAAGTAGGAACCGGATAGACTATCCCAAATTGATTTAAGCTAACTGCATTTTTTGAAGAATTGGTTTGTACATTAAAAAACGTTGTGTTGTTGCTGAATGAATTAAAATTCATTCCGCCTGCAAGTTGAACCTTTTTTATCAGTCCTATCCCTGCAGGATTGAATAGCACCCCACTAAAATCGTTACTTAAAGCAGTATAGCTATTGCCCATCGATAATGCTCTTGCACTTGTATATAAACCTGGCTCGCTTAAAATTAATGCGTCGTTATAGTTTTGTGAAAATATAGTGCATGATAAAAATGCGACTAAAAAAATGTTTATGTATAAAAATCTTTTCATTTCTATCTCCCGTCGTAGTTTCTGCTGCCTGAATTATTTCTCAAATTGCTATCAGCGGAGTTACTAGATGAACTACTGTTTGAAGAACTGGATGATAAATCAATTATTACATTAAAAGCACCGGATGAAAAAAACTCTGAGACTGCTCCTGAAAAGATCGTAAAGAAATCAGCAGAACCTTCTTCATGATAAATCTCAATTTGTTCTATCTGATTTTCTTCACTAAAGTCGCCCTCTATTTCTTCATCAAAATAATTTGAACTAAAATCATCATTTTTATTTATTTCTTCTTCGTTTTCATAATGATTTGAGCTGTACGGTTGTTCCTCTTCTGCAACACCTATCATTGTGTAACATCCATTTAAGTAACTCAGAGATACAATAGAAAAAATAATTACAAGTGTTTTCATCTTCTGTTCATTGAATTGTTGTCATCTATTTTTATTCTATCGGATGTAATTTTTTGCTTCCCTCTATCTCCATGTCCCCGCAACGGATCTCTGTCAGAAGGCTTCCATTTTGGTCTTTCTTCCGGTGGTCTGGTAATCACCGGTCGCACGGGGGGTGGAGAGGGCGGATAAATTATAATTGGTGAAATTACAGGAGGAGGTGGAGGATAATTTATAATAGTTGTTTGGTTTACATCACCGTTTACATTGTTTGAATTTGATACTATGGTGTAGCAACCATTTAATGATGCCATAAACAAACCAAAACCTAAAAATAATATTACCCCTTTCATTTTTTATCTCCTTTTACCGCCAGTACGGTTACCGCCACTATTTCTCGGAGGAGAATATGACCTTGGAGTATTATTCGTTTTAGGAGGAGAATAGCTCCTGGGTGTATTATTCGTTTTTGGAGGAGAATACGATTTTGGCGGTGTATTATTCCTCTTAGGAGGTGAATATGTTTTCGGAGGTGTATTATTATTCCGCTTTGGCGGAGAATAAGTCTTGGGCGGAGTATTATTTCTCTTTGGTGGTGAATAAGTTTTAGGAGTTTTGTCTGTTTTCGGTGGTGTATATGTTCTCCTTGTGTTCTCCTTTTTAGTGTTCGGAGTAAATTTTTTCTCTGTTGTGTTGTTCTTATTCCTAAGTGTATTTGTCTTATTCTGTTTGGTAATATTTTTATTTATTGTTGATTTAGTTCTGTCATTTTTATTGTATGTAAATGATTTTTTCTTATTAATGTCTCTCGAGCCCAGGTTTTTCGTAACATCATTTCTGTTATCCCTGCCGATATAATCTTTTCGGACAGTGTCATTCTTACGAGTTGTTACTTTTTTATCCGTTTTTGAAGTAGTAAGGGTTCTATCGGTTTTTATTTTATTTTTTACATTATTTCTTTCATCACGATTTTTTGTTCCAAGGTTATTTCTTTTAACATCATCTCTGGTTGTAACTGTTGTTAGATCTCTTCCTTTATCTCTGCTGAGAACATCTCTTGTTATTTTATCAGTGCCACCCGTGTTTCTATATAAAGGATCTCTTGTGCGATTTCCATAATTCCTGCCGCCGGTGTTGTTTCTGACTCTTGTAACATAGCTATCTCTTGTTCTGTACTTGTAATATGGATATCCGTAATTGTAATATGAGTAATAATAGCTAGGATAATAATATCCTGGATAATAGCAGGAATAGTAACTCGGATAGTAACAATAGTAAGGGTAATACCAGGAAGTTCCACACCATCCGGGCCAGTAGGACCAATATGGATAATAGTAAGGATAATAATATGGATAGTAGGAAGGATAATATCCAAATCCAAAACCGAATCCATATCCTACTCCAATTGTAAATCCAATGCTCCAGGAAGGATAATAATCATAAACGGAATACCCGCTGTACGGGTAACCGTAGTAATAATTATTTATAACTGAGCTTTCTTCCTCATTGTATTCTGTTTCATCTTCGGCAAAATAGCTGGAATCTACTTCTTCTTCTGCTTCATAATAATAATCGTTATAAAGCTCATTTTCATCATCATTAAAGGAAACCGTTGAAGAATCGGTTGTTGCAACTTGTGTGTAACATCCCGTGATGGAAAATGTAACAAACACAATTAAAAGACTGAAAAATTTAAAGTTGAGTTTCATTTTTAACCCTCGCGTATTATTACTTACTTAAATTAGGCAATAATTAAGCCTATTTAAAGGAAGTAAATAAGTTCAAAAAAGGCGGGAATTAGTGATTTTTGACAGGAGTTTTGTAGCTATATGTGAACTAAACTGTATTAAAAAAAATACAATATAAAATTAAGGAGTTACTTTTAGAAGATTGTTTTAATGAATTCAATTCTCAGAGCTCTGTCTGCAGCATTTTTAGTTTCACTTTTATTGCTTAAAAGATCTCTTAAATCAAAACCAATTGTGAGTCCAGTTCCAACGGACCATCTGATACCCGTGTTTAAATATCCCCTGCCATCCCCGAAAGAAGCAGATTTATTATCATTTAACGCAAAATCATACTCGAGAATAAGAGAAAAACTTGAACCGAGAGTTTTTTCCGCACCTGCCTTAACGTTGACAAAATTGTCACCATCCTTTCCTTCCAATGAATAATTAATTGTACCATGAAAACTTAGATAACCCAGGAAGTCAAAATTTTTACTGACTGCAGCAAAAACCCCTGGTGATTTTATTGCATATCGGTTAACATCGTCATTATAAGTACCTTTTCCCTGAGAATCAAAACCGAAAGTCAATGCTGGCAACAAAATAGATTCGTTCAGTATCCTTATTCTAATATTCACTCCGGGCAGCTTGTACCAATCAACTTTCCCTGTTCCAATTAAATTGGATCCACCATATGAAATACCAAAACTAACATTCTCAAAGACACCGGCCTCAAGCGCGGTGATCAAAACACCATCCGGCAGAATATCTGTTGTCAGACCAACAGCCCCCTTTTCCAGCACTCCGGCGGTGGTCATATCTATTAAATAACGATATTCATATTTAGCTTTTTCACCTGCTGACCCCTGAGGATGAATAAAGTGAACTGAAAAAACTACTATTAAGGTTGTTAGAAAAAATTTTTTCATAGAAGCAGTTAAATTTAATAACAAAATTTAGTGAGCATTAATAAGAATAAAAAATCTTAAAGTAAGGTTTAACAATTTTTTGACCTCAAAAATTACACAGATTATTTCGCTTGTAGAGTATAATAATCTCAATCATTAATAATATATTACTCAGTCTTTATTCTCTTGTTATTCAAAGATCCGAGTAATATATTTTTCAGTTAAATAAATTTGATTATGAAAATATTTTCTATCCTATTAACATTAAGTTTACTTATTACCAGCTGTGCCGGTTCGGAATTAACTAATGAATCCAATGGTGATATCGAACAGGTTTCCGATCCAAAGGAACGGAAGCAAAAGGCCTTCGAGCATTTTTTAAATGGTTCAGTTGCACAAAACAAAAATGACTTTGCTACAGCAATACAAGAGTTTAAGATTGCATTAAAATACGACACCAGCGCAGGAATATACTTTGCATTAGCAAAAAACTACTTGAATATAAATAAACTTTCCAATGCACGTACGTACGCTTCCCTTTCAGTAAAGTTAGATTCAACTGAAATCGAGTATTTAGATCTGCTCGCCGATGTTTTTATTCAGGCGCGTGAAAATGATTCTGCAGCAGTTGTGCTCGAAAAAATAATAGCAATTGATCCATCGGACCTTAATACATACTATAAGTTGGGAAGGATTTATGAAGATTCTAAACCGCTAAAAGCAATTGAAGTTTACGAAAGATTAACTGGAATTATTGGACCAGAATGGAACGTCTTAATACGTGTAGCCGATTTGTACGAAAAACTTGGGTACAAAGAGGAAGCTGAACAATCTTTGCGTGATCTGTTAAATATTGATCCAAGCAATTTAGCACTACAAAAAATGATAATTGACTTTCATCTGAGAAATGAAAATTATGAAAGTGCAATTGCAATGCTTGATGAAATTCTTGAACTGACTCCGGATGATTTAGATGCCCGCGAAAGGAAAGCACAAATATTTATTCAGCAAAACGACTGGGAAGCTGCGGCGGAGCAGTATAAATATATTCTTGAACAGCCTGATGTCCCCCTGGATGTAAAAATCAGTATTGGAGCAACATACTTTAACAAGTCATTTGCCGATTCCACAGCATTACCAATTGCAAAAGATCTATTTCAATCCATTGATGCAGACACAAGCCATTGGCGGGTAAAATTATATCTGGGTGCAATAGCAATAAATGAAAGAGATGATTCAACTGCAATTGATTATTTTAAATTTGTAACTGAAAATGCCAGATGGAATTCTGATGCGTGGATACAATTGGGCGGGTTATATTTTGATAATCAAAGGTATGAAGAAGCTGAAAAGATAATGAATGAAGCAATTGGACTTTTTCCGAATGAGTTTGCGGTAAATTTAATTTTAGGCTTAGCTTTAGCACAGCAGGGTAAAAGTGAAGAGGGAAAAGAATATCTGAAAAAAGCAACCGAATTAAATCCTAATGATTTAAATGCTTTATCAGCATATGGCTTTGCTTTAGGGCAGTTGAATCAAAATGAAGAAGCTGCTAAATACATTAAAATGGCTTTGAAGATTGATCCGAAGAATGTTAATCTGCTCGGGCAGTTAGGTTTAATATATAACAATTTAGAAAGAATGGCGGAAAGTGACAGCCTTTACGAAAGAGCCCTGCAGCTTGATTCTACAAACGCATTAATAAATAACAACTATGCTTACTCATTATCTGAAAGAGGATTACAACTTGAGCGTGCACTTAAAATGATTGAAATTGCGATGAATGCAGACTCTGCAAATTCATCTTATTTGGATACTTACGGCTGGATATTTTTCAAGCTTAAAGAATATGATAAGGCATATTTTTATATAAAAAAAGCTATTGATGTCGGAGGAGAAGATAATGCTGTTTTACTTGAACATTTAGGCGATGTTTTATTTATGCAGGGGAATAAAGATGAAGCATTAGAAATCTGGAAAGAAGCATTTAAACTTGATGATACTAATAAAATATTGAAACAAAAAATTGAGACAGGTATAATTTGAAGTACTTTATTAGTTTTTTAATTGCTGCCGCATTTATCCCGGTTTTCTTTAATGGGTGTGTCCCTTCCAAACCAATTGATGAAATTGAATTGCTGCCTTCTGAACGTTTAATTAATAAGCTGGAAGCCAATAGAAGAAAAATTAAAAATTTTGAGGGAGTGGGAATAATCAAAATTGAATCTGAATTATATGACAACAGTGCAAATTTTAGAGTAATAATGAAAAAACCCGATTCGGTTTATTTCACAATTATGGGCCCATTCGGAATTGAGCTGGCGCAATCGCTAGTCACAAAAGACAGATATGTTTTTTATGATGCTCTGGAAAATACAGCTTACACAGGCGAAGTAAATGAAAATGTTTTGAGAGAAATCTTTAAGATTGATCTTTCTTTTACGGATCTGTTAGATGCATTTGTAGGTTCGGTAAACTTAACAAGAAATCTTTATACACAACCGGATGGTTACGAAGTCCAGGGGGATAAATATGTCCTAACTTATAAGGATATGGAAAGTGGTGTGACTACAGAATACAAAGTTGATATACGCGAACTTGGAATTACTAATTACACAATTAATGCTCCTGATAAAAGCATTGATCTTGAGGGAAAATACTCTAATTTTGAATTAATTGAAGGTGTAGCGATCCCATTTGAAATAGATGTTACAAATAAAGTTGAAAATCAAAGAATAATAATAAATTACAGAAATATTGTTGTTAACGATAGGGATCTCTATGTTAACTTTAAAATACCAGACGATGCATCAATTGTAGAGTGGTAACGTACTTAAAGTACATATTACTTGCCCTTCTTATTACTAATCTAATTTCTCCGCAGGATTCCAAAATTTCCGAAAAAGAAGTTGAGCTTGGCTTAATAAAAAATGAGATAGAAGAACTTGAAAAGGAGCTCAAAGAAAAATCATCAGCAGAAAAAAAATCTTTTGAAGCTGTCGAGAATATAAGTAAGCAGAGCTTTTTGATTAATAAAGTGATCAATTCTTTAAGAAAAGAGATAGTTGCAAAACAAAGGGAAATTGAGAACACAAAAAAGAAATTAAAGGAAACAGAATCCGAGATAAAAATTTTAATGGATAATTACGCTAAGTTTGTTGTTGCAGTTTACAAGAAAGGTTCATATAATGAATTAGAAGCATTAATTGACGCATCTTCACTTCAGCAAGCTGTTCTAAGATTGCATTATTTACAGGAATTTTCGGAAAAGCGTGAAAAAGATCTTGAAGAGTTAAAGCATAAAAAATCAGAACTTGCTGAAATAAATAAGAAACTTGAAATTGAGAAGCAGCAGAAGTCAGATTTAACTGCTAACAAAGAAAAAGAGTATAATGTTCTTCAGTCAAAATTAAAAGAAAGAAAAAGCATTCTTGCAGCACTGCAAAACAACACTAAGGAATTGAAAAAAAACCTTTCGGCTAAAAAAGAATCTCAGAAACAGATTCAAGAATTGATCCTTCGACTTATTGAAGCTGAAAAAATCAGAAAGGAAGCAGGACTAATAGAAGAAAATGAGATTGCCTCAGAAAATAAAGCAGGGGATGAAATTTCAGGGAGAGATACCGGAGTGGAATATGATTTTGATACATCGACATTTACTTCTTTTTCCAATTTAAAAGGCAAAATGATTATGCCCTTGCACAAAGGAAAAATCGTTAGAAAATTTGGCGAGAACAAAAACAAAAAATTAAATACAGTTACCTTGAATTATGGGATTGATATAAAAGCAAGTGGTGATAGGAACGTCCGCTGCGTAGGTGAGGGGATTATTTCTGCGATTGACTGGTTGCCGGGTTATGGAAATGTTATTATCGTTTCTCACAAAGAAGATTATCGCACTGTTTATGGTCATTTATCAGAAATTTATGTCTCCGAGGGTGATAGGGTAAAAAGTGGAACTGTTTTAGCTAAAGTTGATGAAACTATTGAAGGTGAGATATTACATTTTGAAATATGGCAGTCACGAGATAAGCAAAATCCGGAATTGTGGCTTGCGAATAAATAAGCAATATATATTCTTGTCTATTAAAACGTTGTGTTAAAGTTAAAAGAGAATTTTAAAACTTACCGGGTCCTTGCTTCCAATTTTACTTCACTTTCTATTCTACAAATTTCAAATTACCTATTCCCGCTGATTCTTCTGCCGTACCTTGTTAGAATTTTAGGTGCTGAAAAATATGGTTTAATTAGCTTTGCAATAGCATTTAATGCTTACTTTACTACCCTCTGCGATTATGGATTCAACTTATCGGGGACAAAATTCATTTCTGTTAACAGGGATAGTATTGAGAAACTTTCAACTGCTTTTTCAGCCATTATTTTGATAAAGTTTTTACTTTTTATCCTTTCATTTATAATCCTTCTAGCCGTTGTTTTTTCTTTCGATCGTTTTACAAATGAATGGCAAGTTTATATTCTTTGTGCGGGATTTGTTTTAGGGAATGTGTTTTTCCCAGTTTGGTTTTTCCAGGGTATTGAAAAGATGAAATATATTTCATTTATCCAGATCCTGATCAGGTTTTTCTTTACTGTCTCAGTCTTTTTGTTTGTATTAAGTGAAAATGACTATTTACTCTATGTGCTTTTACTTTCTCTTAGTCAGATTTTAATTGGATGCGTAGGTTTATTTACTGCCTTAATTAAATTTAGAATAACTCTTAGAATCCCAAAGCTGGAAAGTGTTAAATTCCACCTGAAAGATGGATGGAATATCTTTTTATCGATGATTTCAATTAATGTTTATACTACATCAAACACATTTATTCTTGGACTGTTTGCACCGGATTTAGTGGTTGGTTACTTTGCAGCTGCCGACAAATTAAGATTAGCATTCCAGGGAATTATTTCGGTTATATCTCAAACAGTTTATCCGCATGGTAATAATTTACTAAGAGATTCTTTTGAAAAATTTTCCGGATTTATTAAAAAGCTATTGACCGTACAAACTGTAATTGGATTTTTCTTAAGCATAGCACTGTTTTTCTTGTCAGAATTTCTGGTTCAATTAATACTGGGTAGTAGCTTTTATGAATCTGTCCTGATACTGAAAATACTCTCACCTCTTCCATTCCTGATAGCATTAAGTAATGTATTTGGAATTCAGATAATGCTCTCTTTAGGTTTCGATAAGCAGTTTAACAAGATTTTATTTGTAGCAGCAGTTATTCATATTATAATTTTATTTTTGTTGATTCCTGACTTTTTTGCAATTGGAACAGCGGTAAGTATGGGAATAACTGAAGGATTTGTTACTCTTGCGATGTTTATTTTAGTATTTAGAAAAACTAAAGTATTCAAAGCTAAAAATGTATGATTATCTGATTGTAGGCGCGGGATTTGCAGGAGCTGTGATGGCAGAGAGACTGGCATCTCAGCTGAATAAAAAAATATTAATAGTTGAAAAAAGAAATCACATTGGCGGAAATGCGTATGATGAATATGATGAAAATGGAATATTAGTTCACAGATATGGTCCTCATATTTTTCATACAAACAGTAAAAAGGTTTTTGACTACTTATCACACTTTACGGATTGGAGACCTTATGAGCATAAAGTTTTAGCCAGTTTGAATGGAGAATTATATCCGATACCCATTAATAGAATAACCCTGAATAAATTATACAAACTCGATTTAAGGAGTGAAAAAGATGTACAGGATTTTTATAATAATGTAAGAGAAAAGAGAAATCCGATTTTAAATTCGGAAGATATAATTATAAACCAGGTTGGCAGGGATTTATTCGAAAAATTTTTTCTTCATTACACAAAAAAACAATGGGACAAAGAACCAAAAGAGCTATCACCAACTGTATGCGGCAGAATTCCGGTAAGAACTAACGATGACTGCAGATATTTTACTGATAAATACCAGTTTATGCCAAGGAATGGTTACACAGCTATGTTCAAGAAAATGCTGGATCATTCAAATCTAGAAGTAGTACTAAATACAGATTACAAAAAGATAATTAATGATGTTAAGTTCAACAAAATGATCTACACAGGACCAATTGATTACTTTTTTGACTATGAATTTGGTAAGCTGCCATACAGATCAATCAGGTTTGAGTATAAAAGTTTTGAACAAGCGCTTGTTCAAGAATCTGCTGTCATAAATTTTGTTGAAGAAAAGTTTGATTATTCGCGAGTTACTGAATACAAACTACTTACTGATCAAAAATCAGAGAGCACAACGTTATCTTACGAATATTTTCAGAAAGATGGTGATCCATTTTATCCAATCCCAACTATCGAGAACAACAAAGTGGCAGAGAAATATAAAGTATTGGAATCAAAAATTAAGTCAGTAAATTTTCTTGGCAGGCTTGCAGAATATAAATATTATAATATGGATCAAGTGGTGGTAAACTCACTAAAAACTTTTTCAAATATCAAT
>Ga0209536_100002179_pt1 | contig 31874 bp, 23 predicted proteins | sample DeeMarSeWOR28_12_FD_187461 | JGI IMG/M metagenome (GOLD analysis project Ga0209536, IMG submission 187461) | Marine sediment microbial communities from White Oak River estuary, North Carolina - WOR-2-8_12 (SPAdes) (version 2) | ecosystem: Environmental > Aquatic > Marine > Intertidal zone >... | reverse complement strand
CACGTAAGGCCGGCAATGAACGTATTTGCTGCGGAACCAAAAAATGCAGATGATGCCTACCGTTCTTATAAAACCAATCGTCTCATACCATCTGAAAATCCACAAACCATTGCCGATGGCCTCCTGACCTCCCTTTCTCCCATGACCTTTCAAATCATGCGGGAGAAAGTCGATGATATTCATACAGCAACAGAAGAGTCCATTATCCGGTCGATGATGTTGATTTGGGAACGCATGAAAATCGTTGTTGAACCTTCGGCGGTGTTGCCCCTGGCCGTTCTGATCGAGCATGGTCAGGCCATAAAAGGGCAACGAATGGGCCTGATCCTTTCAGGAGGCAATGTGGATTTTAAAAAGATGGTTCATCTCTTTGGGTCCATTAGCAGTGTTGCAGAAACGGGATAATGATCAGAATAATCCGCATGCATGGTTTTAAAGTCCAGGGCCTTCATACTTCTGCTATAGAGTATATAATCGATCCGGTAAGAGGGGAATATCTGGGAATAGGTCTTTCCCAATCCTCTCCCGGCTTCCACAAAAGCATCCTTTAATCCCTTTCGGATATGGTGATAAACATATGATACCGGGGTGTCATTAAAATCACCGCATACAATTACTGGATACGGTGATGTGTGGATGTGTTCCGACAATGCCTGTGCCTGGTATGAGCGTTTTACCAGAGCCTTTTTCATGATGAGAGAGATATCCTGCAGTTCATCGAACGGTTCATCTTCATCTGCACGTTCAAATTCGGTGAGAAACTTGAAATTTGTGGTTCCCAATTGGAACGATTGTAAATGGACGTTGTAGATTCGAATGGTATCGGTACCCATTCTTATATCAATAAAAATGCACTGGTTATGGGTGTTCTCAAACCGGATCTCACCCTTATTTACAATGGGATAATTGCTGAAAATCCCAATGCCATATCGCCGTGTATGCCCGGTTGGTGAGCTAAACACCATATGCGAGTAGGGGTGCGAAGACAAGGAGGATTTAAGCTTGCTCTCCGAGAATCCGGGGGGGGAATGAATCAGGATCTCTTGCAGGCACACAATCCCGGTTTCCATTTCATGTATCAGGTCAACAATAAAAGTTTGTGATTTTTTTACGGGGGAGGCTTCATAATAATTAAATGATCGCACATTATAGGACATAATCGAAATGGATGCGGTATCCGGCAAGTTGGAATTTAAGCTGGCTGATTTGTGACCTTTACCAAAGATTTGAATGTTGTTCTTAAAATGTCCCCATCCCAGAATAAGTATGAAAAGAATAAGTATGGCGATCCGTTTTTTATGCCAGGCCCAAAAAACAAATAGAATGATATTGATGATGAGCAGATAGGGATAGAATAAGCCAAATAGTGCCGGAAACCAGAATGTGGCAGGATTAATCCATACAGAAATATATGAAACGACAAGTCCAAAAAGAACAAGATAGGTCAGGATCTGAACACTTCTTTTAACTACTTTTTTCAATTTAGGTTATTCTCGATGTGCTTTTTGTCAATCCATTTTAAAGCGGGTACAGTTTATTTCTTATCGCTCATCTTGAAAAGGGTTTCCTTTTCAGATTTGGATAGGCTGTCATACCCTCCCTTGGATATTTTTTCAAGAATCCGGTCTATTTCTTCTTGCTCCTTCACCTTCATTTTGTTGTATTCAAGATCATCCCTGGGCGGTTTTTTATAGGTCACTTTCATTTTACTTCGTCTTTTAAACAGACTGAAGAATCCGTCCATTCCCCGTGTAAATCCCCGTCCTATATCCTTACCCCGCTTATATTGCATGGTGTAAATATAACCAAAAAGCGCACCGCCGATATGGGCGATTTTACCACCGGTATTGGTTGAAAAATCCAAAATGGAGGTGAAAATAAACACAACCAGTGCAATGTATTTTATTTGAACAGGACCAATGAGGATTAACCGTACCACGTAATTCGGCACATACACTGCAGATGCAATCACAATGGCCATAACAGAAGCCGAAGCACCCAGTGCCAGTGATTGGTCTAAAATATCCGCAAAAGCCGGAAATAGATTGAATGACCCGATATAGAGAAAAGCGCCGGATAATCCACCCAGCAGATATACTGTGATCAGCTTTTTCTGGTCAAAATATTCCAGGAAGATCTTGCCAAACCAATACAACCACAATAAATTGAATAGAATGTGGATGAATCCTTCATGGAAAAACATGTATGAAATGGGTGTCCAGAATCGATGCAGTAAATTCGTGAGATTTGCCGGTACGGCCAGCCAGGTTATCACTCGTGTGGCGGATGAGGGGGAATCGAGAAGGAACAGGAAAATAAAAATAATCTTCACCGCAAGAAATACCCCGAGATTAAGGTAAATGAGCTTGATGAGAGAGGAACCTTCCTTGAATGAGTTTTTTATTTCTTCAACAAGATTCATACGGATTAAAAGAATGTCTTTTTGCTTTTATTCCAATATTTAATCAGCAGAAATCCGAATAGCATACCGCCTAAATGGGCAAAGTGTGCAATATTGCTTCCGGGTTGGGAAAATGCCAGAAATAGTTCAAGAACGCCGTAAAAAATGACAAAATATTTTGCCTTGATGGGGATGGGCGGAAAGAGTAACATGAGCTGTGTGTTTGGAAACAACATTCCAAAGCCCAGCAGAACACCAAATACAGCCCCTGATGCACCGACTGTCGGAATATTGATGATTTCTTTATAATATTCCTCTACAGCAGAAATGGCACTTTTTGCGTATTCCGCACTCAGGGGAGCCGACTGCCATGACACAATAAAATCATACACCCGGGGATTGGGACGCGATATGAATTTGTCAATAAAAGCTGAATAGGCCTCGGGCGACGGACTGGCAACAAATGCTTCAACGGCATTTTGAAGTGATGAATATTCTATATACAATACAAATGTATGCAACAATGCGGCTCCCAGACCGGTGATGAAATAAAATGTAAAAAACCGTCTTCCGCCCCAAACATTTTCAAGAACCCGTCCGAACATCCATAATGCGAACATATTGAAAAATATATGAGTCAGATTGCCATGCATGAACATGTGGGTAATGAACTGGTAGGGTTTGAAAAAATCCGATGCAGGATAGAAAAGCGCCAGTTTTGAGGTCAGGTCGAGCCCAAAAGAGCGACCTGACACATATGTGGCCAGGAAAAATAATACATTTAATATTATCAGGTTCTTAACAACCGGAGGGGTGGAACCAACTGACGATCTAAAATAATTCACAACCTGTAGTCACTCAAAAGATTTAACAATATTTTTTTTGATTTCATTGAAATCACACAGCCATATCTTACAATACTCAAGCCAAAGATAGAAATTTGATTGTAAAATATAAGATCAGACAAATTGGCATATACATCACAGGTCGAACTTTTTTTCGAAATCGTCTGCTGGCAGCAAGATGAGTACCTTCTTGCCTGATGGTGAATAGTTTGGATGTTTAGACGCAAACAAACGGTCAACCAGATCATGCATTTCTTCAAGATTCAGCGAACGACCATATGGAATGGCCATGGCCTGTGCCAGGGATGCAGCGATATGTTCGTGATGTGAAATTTTGGGATCGGATTGACTGATTTTATAAGCCTCCAGGATGCGATCAATCATTTCAACAGGATCGTCAGATTCCATCCCTTCCGGATATCCATTTATGATATATTGACCATTTCCAAGGTCTTTGATATCAAAACCAATTTGGTTCAGATCTTCTAAAATTTCACTTAATAATATGGAATCGGCCTGTTGTAGTTCCACAGTTTTTGGGAACAGGTGTTTTTGAGACCCGGTATGAACCGCCTCTTTATTGACCAGAAATTCTTCAAATAAAATGCGTTCATGAGCTCTTTTTTGGTCAATGACCATCAACCCGGATTTTACCGGAACCAGTATATACTTCAGTTTAATCTGCAGCAGCTGGGTATACATACCCGTACTGTGCTTAACTGCGGTCTCCGGACCCGTTGGAGCAGAATCATTTTTCGATACAGAGTGGGTTGGAGCCATCCTGGAGCTTTCATACAGTTTTTCCCAATGCTCCATATCCTGTGTTCGTGTTATATCTTTGGATCGGTCTGCAATGTCGGTTTTTTTCGGGGAATCAAATGGATTGAATGACCAATCGACGTCGACCGTCGGTGGGTGGATATCCTTCCGTTTGCCGGACATCGGTATGTCAATGATCCCTTCTGTATTAAAATCGATGGAAGGAATGATGTTGAATTTTCCGAGAGCTTCTCTGACACTGGCATGGAGAATCTGCCAGATGGCGCGTTCATCCTCAAATTTTATTTCCGTTTTGGTTGGATGAATATTGATATCAATATGATTGGGATCGATATCAAAATATACAAAATAAGACGGTATTGCATCGGGTGGCAAGATCTCCTCAAAGGCTTCGGTAAGTGCTTTGTGCAAATAGGGATGGCGCATATACCGGTGGTTAACAAAAAAGAATTGCTCCCCAAACGTTTTCCTGGCAAATTCTGGTTTCCCAATAAAACCGGAAATTTTTACAATGGAGGTTTCTGTTTGTAAGGGAATGAGGTTGGGTAAGATCCCTTTTCCAAATATACCAGCCAGTCGCTGTGGTAATGATTGAACTGGGGGCAGCTGGTAAATCCGAGAACCATTATGATCCAGAGAGAACGAAATTTGGGGCATTGTGAGTGCAATACGTTGAAATTCAATGGTCAGATGCCTCAGCTCTGTGGTATTTGTTTTCAGGAATCGCCTTCTGGCCGGTATATTGAAAAATAGATTTTTAACAATGATATTGGTTCCGGAAGTACAGCTAACGGGTTCCTGCATCTCGACTTTCGATCCGCTGATCTGTATTAAAGTGCCAACGGTATCTTCCTGTTTCCGCGTTTTTATCTCCAGTTGGGCAACGGCTGCAATTGAAGCCAGTGCCTCACCCCTGAATCCCATGGTCCGAATGGAAAACAGGTCTTCAGCTTTCCGGATCTTTGAGGTGGCATGTCGTTCAAATGCCATTCGCGCATCGGTTTCAGACATACCACACCCATTATCAATGACCTGGATCAATGCCTTCCCGGCATCCCGGATCAACACCATAATTTCAGTTGCCCCGGCATCAACTGCATTTTCAACCAATTCTTTGACCACAGAAGCGGGTCTTTGAATGACTTCTCCGGCCGCAATCTGGTTGGCTACGGAATCTGGGAGTAATTGAATAATATCCGGCATGTGTTAATGAATCAGCTTAACGGAAAAACAACAGGTAGGAAATCAAAATTAAAAAAATAAAAATAATGGCCAGTCGAATATTGGATTGACGCTGTAATTTTTTGCGCCGCCGTCGGTATAAATTTCCCATCTGGCCTTTCCGGATTTTTGGGACATATGCATCACCATGATCAACACCCATTTCCTGCTCAATTTGTCGGATCCGTTGTTGCAGGTCTTCTTTCTGCTCATCGTAGTACCGGGGCTGGTAATTGAACCGGCGTGGTTCCCGTATTCTGAAAAAACTCGGTAATTGTGACATGGGATAAAATTTATAATGCAAATGTACCCATTTATTCGGAGAGCACATACCGGGATGTGATCAAAGCATGATAAACGGGTTTTATCTTGTTTTTTAGTGTGATTATGAATTTATCATGAGCCATTTAAATGTTTTGTAAAACCTGAAATGAATGCGAATTAAATACGTATTAAAATACGTATTTAAAAACGTATTTTATTGATGGGTTATAACATGAATGTGCGGGCATTTCCTACCCAGGTCATAGCTTATGGCCACAGGTATGGCAATATCTGGCATCAGAAGAATGCACCGCATGGTGACATTCTGAGCATTTCTTGACGGATGGTTTTCGCAATTTTTCACGGGTCAGTTCAGCTGTTACAATACCTGTTGGCACTGCAATAATCCCGTATCCCATTATCATTACCAGGCTGGCAATAAATTGCCCAAGGGCGGTTCCGGGAGCAATATCACCATAACCTACCGTGGTCAGTGTCACAATGGCCCAGTAAATGCTTTTGGGAATTGAGGTAAAACCCTGATCAGAACCTTCCACCAGATACATCAATGTGCCTATAAATATGACTGAAATGAGTACGGCAAATAAGAACACGCTAATCTTCTCACGACTGGCTTTCAGAGCCCGGATCAGGGTATTGCTTTCAGTGGTGTACCGGGTCAACTTAAACAGTCTGAACACCCTGAGCAGGCGAAGGGCCCGGATGGTGATTAAACCCTGGGCGCCCACCAGGAAGATGCTAAGGAAACTGGGAAGAATGGCCAGCAGATCGATGATGCCGTAAAAAGAAAAAATATATTTGAATTTGTGGCGGACAATCCATATACGCAGGGCATATTCAATGCAGAAACAAATGGTAATGACCCATTCAATAATAAATAACTGGTGTCCATATTCTTTCTCAATCTCAGGCATGCTTTCCAGCATCACGGCCAAAACGCTGAAAACAATAACAATCAATAAACCAATATCGAAGGTTTTACCGGCCTTTGTATCGGCTCCAAAAATAATGGTGAATAGATGCTCCTTAAGCGATGTATTCATAGAATGTATTTATGTCTTAAAATATAATTTCTTTTGAAGTCCACCAAATATGACGCATTATATTGTCTGCACATCATCATGGGTTCAATATTTTTGTCAGGGTCCTGATACGGTGGGGCGAATTGATTAAATTTGAGAGACACTAAATCCATGCGACGGTCTGTAACGTGCATATTATTGATCCTAACCATTTACAATGGAATGGTCTTATCAACTCCCTCGGATAGTTTGAAAGCCGTTAAAATATTTGGTTTCAAATGGCACCAGGGAGTCGTGCTGATACATAGCCGGAACCTGCGACCGGTTAAAAACTCGTATCCAAATGGATTGGAATTTGACCTGGCCTGGCATTATACCACACTGAATGCATGGGAAACATGTCATTGTTATCCCCGGTTGGGGGTGGCTTTGACGTTCTGGAACTATGACAATCCTGAAATTCTCGGATATGGTTTAACCGGGTTGTTCTATGTTGAACCGGTTTTTGGAGCATCCAGAAGGATTGGATTTTCAGTCCGCGCCGGTTTTGGATTATCCTATCAAACCAAACCCTATGATGAGATCACCAATCCGGATAATATGAGCTATAGTACGTATCTGGCGTTTCCCCTTCAATTGGGCGGGAACATGCACATCAGGATACATCAGAAATGGCGTTTTAATATCACTGCTGTATATAATCATTTTTCAAATGGGGGTATTCGGGAGCCCAATGCCGGCATCAATTGGCCCAGTGCCGCTGTGGGCCTGGATTACTATATTCATTCCGTAAAATTTAAACCGCGTGAGAAAAAGAATTGGAAAGAATACGGATCACCGCAGACACGTTTTGATGTTACCTTTTTCATGGCATTCAAGGAACCCGAAAGCAAAATGTATTTATTCAGTCCGGGCATTGAATTGAAGGCCAGTCGTCAGGTGGCCCTTATTAATGCCTTAACCCTCGGGGCTGAATGGATATCTGACAATGGAACACGTTACAAGATTGAGGAGGCAGGAGAAAACGCATCGCATCAAAAAGGATCCATGGCTTTGGGCCATGAATTCATATTGGGTAAATTTCTATTCAGTCAACAATTTGGAGTATACCTATATAAACCGTACCGTATGGGCGCCGATGTGTATCAGCGCTATGGGCTGGTAATCAGGGCCACGCCCTGGTTCACTGCGGGCATCAATCTGAAAGCCCATGGCCATGTGGCTGATTTTCTGGATTTCAGGGTGGGGGTGTCTTTCTGAGAACCAGAAAATAGAATTTTAAAAAATATCAGCAGGAGTTTAATCTGTACCATTTCTTTTAAGAATACAGGTTAATTTGTATTTTTAAAAAAAAGGACATACAACAATTGAAATTATTCGGTACTTCAGATGTTAGTAAAAACATTCGGCAGCGCCGTTCATGGGATTAATGCCACCATGGTAACAGTGGAAGTGGATGTGTCCAAGGGTGTTAAATTTCACCTGGTGGGTTTACCTGACAATGCCGTTAAGGAAAGCCAACATCGCATTGAATCCGCTTTTCGAAGCATGCAATTGACCTGGCCATTTAGACAGATCGTGATCAATATGGCACCGGCCGACATCCGCAAAGAAGGCTCTGCATACGATCTCCCTTTGGCAGTGGGCGTCCTGGCCGCTTCTGAACAATTATCGGCAGAACACCTGGAAAAGTACCTGATCATGGGGGAACTCTCCCTTGATGGAAATCTGCAACCCATTAAAGGTGTCCTTCCCATTGCTCTGCAGGCCAGAAATGATGGATTTAAAGGGGTTATCGTGCCGGAACGTAATGCAAGGGAAGCAGCCATTGTGGATGGGCTTGATGTGTATGGTGCAAAAAACCTCAGAGAAGTGACCCAATTTCTGGATAAGCAGAATTCAATGGAGCCCACCCGCGTGGATATTCATGAAATATTTAGAATCCAGGCCAATGCCTACGCATTAAATTTTTCAGATGTGAAAGGTCAGGAAACAGTAAAGCGGGCTTTGGAGATAGCTGCTGCCGGAGGACATAATCTCATTATGATCGGTCCGCCCGGGTCGGGAAAAACCATGCTGGCAAAACGACTGCCAACCATTTTACCCCCCTTGACATTGGATGAAGCACTGGAAACCACCAAGATCCATTCAGTAGCGGGTCATATCGACAAACATACCGCCCTCATCACCCAGCGTCCATTTCGTTCACCGCATCATACCATATCCGATGTGGCTCTGGTGGGAGGCGGTTCCTGGCCACAGCCCGGGGAGATTTCAATGGCCCATAATGGGGTGCTGTTCCTGGATGAATTACCTGAATTCAAACGCACGGTTCTGGAAGTACTCCGGCAACCTCTGGAAGACCGTATCATAACCATTTCACGGGCAAAATTTACGGTGGAATACCCGGCCAGCTTTATGATGGTGGCTTCCATGAATCCCTGCCCCTGCGGATTTTATAATCATCCTGACAAAGATTGCGTGTGTGCCCCGGGGATGGTCCAGAAATACCTGAATAAAATTTCCGGTCCCTTACTCGATCGGATCGACCTTCACATAGAAGTGGTTCCCGTACCGTTTGAAAAATTATCCGACACCAACGAATCGGAACCCAGTGAGACTGTTCGACAACGGGTTATGCAGGTGCGCCAGGTGCAGGCTGAGCGCTTTCGTAATATGCCGAATATATACTGCAATGCCCAGATGACTTCAAAAATGCTTCGATCATATTGCAGGATCGACCAGTCGGGTCAGGCATTGCTTAAGATTGCCATGGAAAAACGGGGCCTGTCAGCCCGGGCTTATGATCGCATTCTAAAAGTAGCCCGGACCATCGCCGACCTGGAAGGTCATGCATCCATACTCAATGACCACCTGGCGGAAGCCATTCAATACCGGAACCTCGATCGGGAAAGTTGGGCGGGTTAAAAATGAAATAATGTTCATCAACCCGGGTCAAATCTCTATACACTTTTTAATTTATGTAGCCTCATGAAAAATATAAAAGCTCAATCCATCACATGGCTGGGAATTTTTGTGATTTCATGGTTCGGATCCATTACCAACGGACAGGAAGCACGTGTATCTGATTCCATAAATAGGGAAAATGCCATAAAAATTTTTATCGATTGTGATTGGTGCGATATGGATTATATAAGGCGTGAGATCCCGTATGTGAATTATGTCCGGGACACACGGGATGCCCAGGTATATATTCTGGAGACCAGCCAGGAAACTGGCAGCGGCGGAGAAGAATACACATTCTTTTTCCAGGGGCAACACGATTTTAAAGGTATGAATGATACCCTCATTTATGCTACCAGCCCCGATGATACTGAAGATATTGTCCGTGCCGGACGAACAAAAATGCTGAAAGTCGGGTTAATGCGTTTTGTGGCAAAAAGCCCATTGATCAACGAAATTGAAATTTCCCATGCCGCATCAGATGCGGACGAGGTCGTCGCGGATCGATGGAATAACTGGGTGTTTGAACTGGACCTGAACCCGGAGTATGAAGGTGAGGAATCGTATAAATCCTTTGACCTTGAAACATCCATTAATGCACAGAAAATAACACCTGATTGGAAACTGGAGTTCGACCTGGAATATGATATGAGGCGCTCCAGGTATATCTCAGAAGATACTACCATCATAGCATTAAGAGAATCTATATATTTTGATAATCTGGTTGTAAAAAGCCTAACTGAGCATTGGTCGGCAGGCATGGCATTATTTTTCAGAACATCCACTTATGGTAACCTGCGGTACAATGTTGATGTATATCCTGCAGTTGAATATAATATTTTCCCGTACCGGGAATCAAATCATCATCAATTCAGGATCTTATATGGTCTGGGTTTCAGGCATTTTTCTTATACGGACACCACGATTTATAACCGCATCCAGGAAAACCGGGCCCATCATGAGTTGAACCTGGCCTTTATGGTGCAAGAAAAGTGGGGCTCGGTTAACATCAGGCTGGAAGCCTCAAGTTATTTGCATGATTTTTCAAAGAACAGGCTGGTGCTTGGTGGACACCTTCATGTCAGGATCATAAAAGGTTTATCTTTGAGCTTTTATGGTGATGTGGGCCGGATTCGGGACCAGTTATCCCTGGTTAAAGGGGAATTATCCGATACCGAAATTCTGTTGCGTTTGCGGGAGCTGGCCACAGAATACAGTTTTGATTTTGGAATTGGCCTCAGCTATACATTCGGTTCCATTTACAATAATGTGGTTAACCCAAGATTTGGAAATTGATATGTATTTGAACCAATCATGATTTATATTAGGCTTCCCGGTCATGAATTTATTTAATTTCGAATCCACTCATAATAACTAAAATTATTGATACCATGAAAAAGCTCATGATGTTAATTTCCGTCGTGTTGATGATGTCATGCAATTCACAACCGGAGTATAAAATCCCTTGCTATGCCTGGGTCAGCGGACGCCGGCAGGTATCCGATCAGGATATGAAGACCCAGTTTAAAGACCTGAAAGAAAAAGGAATTGATGGCATCCTGTTTAATGGGGGCAGAAATCCGGATACGTACCAGCGTATAGGGAAAATTGCACATGAAACCGGAATGGAATTCCATGCCTGGATCCCCACACTCATTCAACCCAATAATCCTGATTTGAAACCCGAATGGTATGCTGTGAATGGTCTGGGTGAGTCGGCGTATGAGAAACCAGCCTATATTGAACGCTATAAATTTGTATGTCCAAACCGGGAAGAAGTCTATTCATATCTCAAAGAGATGTATGGTGCTGTCGCAGATATTGCCGAGGTCGATGGCATACATTTGGATTTCATACGGTTTCCGGATGTCATCCTGGCCCGGGGCCTGTGGGAGAAATACGACCTGGTCATGGACCGTGAATATCCCCAGTTTGATTATTGTTATTGTGATACATGTGTGTCTGATTTTAAGGCGCTTACCGGAATTGATATCACCACTGTGGATGATCCGTCCCAAATAGAGGAGTGGAAACAATTCCGGTACGACCTGATCACAGACCTGGTTAATCGCCTGGCCGTCATGGTTCATTCCAAGAATAAGGAATTTAATGCTGCCGTATTTCCAGGCCCCAATTCCATTGCAAAGAAGATTGTCCGGCAAGAATGGGATCGGTGGAACCTGGATGCATTTTTCCCGATGAATTATAACGATTTTTATTTGGAAGGTCCGGAATGGATCGGTGATGTATGTGAAGAAGCCGTCATGGCGCTCGATCATCAAAAGCCGGTGTACAGTGGGTTATTTATATGTCCTGATCCGGAGAATAAAACAAATGAACCGGATCCTGAGTATCATGGTTTATTACCGGACGAACTGGAACCCGCCATCCGGGAGTCTATGGAACATGGCGCTGCCGGCATCTGCCTGTTCACCCCCAGGAGAATGACTCCGGCACACTGGAAGGTGTTTAAAAAAGCCATTCATCGGGATTACAGAACGGAATCATTGCAAGCCGATTGAGAGCCTGCCCGAGAGATGCTTATGGCCCTTTTTCTGGAAATGGAAAAACGGTCAGCTTGCACTATTTTTTCTGTTATCATCCCATTATTTCAACGGCATCAATGACATAATCCGTGGCTTGTTCTGGTTGAAGAGTGAATAAGAATTTAATTTTGGACCTGCCCATTCCCATGGTTGTATTATTCCAACATCTTTCCTAATTTAATTGTATCAAAAATCAATACCCATCCAGGTACCAATTTCTAAACCAATCATCATGTCACCCGAATCAACACCTTTTTCCCGGCGGCGCTTTATTGGCTCATGTGCGGCTTGCTCAGCCTGCATGACCATGATGCCCCTGACTTCCATGAACAGCATTTCCACACCTGATAAAATGCGAATCCGGATCATCTATTCTTTGCATGATGTGGTCCAGCCAGGACCCGATTGGCCCAATGTCGGATTTGATTTTGCGCCGGTGATGGATCGGTTCACCACCGCCCTGGTAAATCAATGCAGGAATTTTGAATTCCTAACGTCCATGGCAAAAGGACCTGAGGATGCTGAAAAAATATTGAAGGAGGATCAGGAGTCGGGTGTTTCAGGTTATGTGGTGTTTCAAATGAATTGCTGGAACCGGGTCATACAAACCATTGCAAAATCGTCAAAGCCGGTATTGTATGCCGATTTCCAATATGCCGGTAGCGGTGGTTTCCTGGTGTATAATGCCAGTTTTCTTCGCCAGGAACAAGCCAATATCGGATATGTGGCATCTTCCAATTTGGAGGATTTAATAACCGCTGTACAACAATTTGAAATCATCCGCAAGGGTGGAACAGTAATGGAATTCGTTGCAGCTACAAACCGTGTCCGACGGAAAGGCACACCCCCTCCGGTTGCGGTCCGGCTGGCACAGGATGATATCGAGATCCTGTCACCCGAAGAATGCGTTAAGCAGATGAACAGTGCACGCATACTGGCAGTCCGGGATGCCCATTCGGCACCATCGGAATCCATTATGGGTATACCCATGGAATATGTATCGTTCGCTGTGGTGAATGAGGCCTGGAAAAATGCGGATAAAGACGAAGCACACAGCATCGCAGCGAGGTGGCAGTCTCATGCCACCGATGTGGTTCATGTTTCTTTTGAGACCTTAGAAAATTCAGCTGCCATGTATCTTGGAATGAAAGAGGTTTTAAAACAGTATGATGCCAATGCCATCAGCATCAATTGTCTCGGGGGATTTTATGGGGGGCATATTCATGCATACCCATGCCTGGGATTTTTTGAGCTTAACAATGAAGGCCTGGTGGGAGCCTGTGAATGCGATGTGCGCTCAACAGCCACCATGGTCGCATTCACCACCATGACCCAGGGGCGGCCTGGATACATTTCCGACCCGGTGATTGATACCTCCAGGCGACAGATCATATATGCCCATTGCGTGGCTTCAAATAAAATGTTCGGACCGGAAGGCACCACCAATCCGTTCGCCATCATGACCCATTCAGAAGATCGCCAGGGTGCTTCGGTCCGTTCCGTTTTGCCCACGGGTTACCTGACCACGACCCTGGAAATCGCACCTCAAAAAAGGGAGATATTATTACACCAGGCCATTGCAGTGGATAATGATCCGGATGACCGGGCCTGTCGCACCAAACTCTGTGCTGAGCCCATTGGAGATATTGAAAAATTGTTTACGATGTGGGATCAGTGGGGTTGGCACCGGGTTACTTTCTATGGGGATCTAAAAGAACCGGCTTATGCATTGGCCGATGCGATAGGTTGGACGGTCACTGAAGAAGCCTGATCTTGGGTGGTTTAAAAATATTTTAATGCCAAATGAAATGATGAAACACGTAATTATATTTTGCAGTCTGGTCTCGATTTTAACGGCTTGCAACAGACCAATGATTGAAAACTCACGCCAATTGTCACAGGAGGTAAAAGATGAATTTATCCGCACCTGGGATGCATATAAGAACCATGCCTGGGGCCATGATGTACTCTTACCGATATCAAAAAGTTATAAAGATTGGTACGACGAATCACTTCATATTTCGCCCATTGATGCATACAGCACCATGAAGGTGATGGGTTTGCACGACCGGGCGTCAGAAATAGAACGTTTCGTAATTGATAGCGTGAATTGGGAAAAAGATCTGTTTGTAAAAACGTTTGAGGTGAACATCCGGATCCTTGGTGGTTTGTTGGCCATGTATCAGTACACTGCGGACCCCCTGATCCTTCAAAAAACGGAAGATTTTGGAAAGCGCATGCTGCTTGCATTCAATTCACCAACAGGCATCCCGTATTACTGGTTCAATCTTGATACGGGTGAAACGCGTGGAGAAAAAGTCAATGTGGCAGAAGCGGCCTCCTATCTGATGGAAATGGGCATTCTTAGCTATTACACGTCCAATCCTGTTTATTACAGGGCAGCTAAAGAAGCATCATTGGCAGTGTGGACGCGGGCATCCGAAAAGAATCTGGTGGGTGAGGTAATTGATGTAGAAACCGGAGAATGGCTCAATGAAAACAGCCATATTTGCGCAGGTATCGATTCCTATTATGAATATCTTTTTAAGGCCTGGTTGTTGTTTCAGGATCCGGACCTGAAAAAGATCTGGGATACCAGCATAGAAGCCATTCAAACATACCTGGCCGATGAGAGCGACAGCACCCTGTGGTATCGCCGTGTGAACATGCATTCTGGTGAGGAAACCAGTACTGTTGTAACCCTGTATGATGCTTTTTTCCCGGCCATACTGGCCCTGTCAGGCGATCTCCCCAGAGCTGGTAAAAACCAGAATACCTGGTTTGGATTGTGGAATAAATATGGGTTGGAACCCATGGTGTATGATTATACCACAGGTGAACCCAATTATCCAGTTTATGACCTGAATCCAGAGATCATCGAATCGGCGTATTATTTATATCACATCACCGGGGATGAAAAATATTACCATATGGGAGAGAAGTTTTGGGCTGATATTAAAAAATTCTGTCGCACCGACATTGCTTTTTCTTCTGTCGAGGATGTCCGCACCATGGAAAAACGGGATTATATGCCCACCTTTTTCTTTGCCGAAACACTGAAATATTTGTATCTGATATTTACAGAAAGTACCGGATCATTTGATCTGGACAACTATGTGTTCAATACCGAAGCCCATCCTTTTAAGAAAGCATCTTTTGATCCGGAAACTCTAAAGCAGCGGTTGGGTATAGCCTATTAAATCAAATTACAGAATATACACATGGGTTTTTCAGGATCATTCCTGAATACTAAGAGCAATGGAGCCCGCCCGGGCATTCATTACCAATCTAATAGAATATCATATTGCCAATGAGGTTGGCACCGCTTTTCCAGAATGCCCTGTAATAGGGACTATCGGTCACGTAAATGAGTTCGCCGCGCCCGATCCTCTCAGAACCGATAACCAGGGTATTCTCTATCTCTTCCTGGAATTTATATCCGGCAAATCCTGATACGGGTTCTTTCGTGGTGATGTATCCAATATTATTTCCTGATTGGAGGTACGGGTAGCCCGATGATCGTTTGATAATAAACCAGGTATCACCCATTCCAAATGCATATGGATGGGTTTCATCCAACATGACCTTGTAAATGCTGCTGGCCGATCTGGAAGTCAGGGAGTGACGCCGCTGGTCTTCATATTTTTTTAAGAGTGAAGGGTCATCCGTTTTAATTTTTTTATCCTCTTTTTTGTCTTCGGCTTTTTTGGCCTCCACGGCTTTATTCAGGGCTGTGGTTTTTGCGGTTGCGAATGCGGAAGCCGCCCGCTCAAATGCAATGACCTTTCCCCCCTGTCTGGCATACGCAATCAGGGTGTCTTTATATTTATTATAATTTCCCGATGGCAGCAAAATCACATCGTATTCGGTGAGATCGACGGAAGAAAGGTAATCGGTTCCCAACAGGGTGACCGGGAATTCCAATTCCCGCTCAAAAAAGTACCACAGCTCACCATAGGAGTATGAAGAAATACCATCTCCACCAATGAGGGCGATTGCTGGTTTTTTCTGTATTGGGGAATAGCCCGATCCAAGATCTTTTCCTTTGTGAACCAATCCCGTTTGTGTGGTGAAAAGTGGAACTTTGCTGGTATTAGCAGCTTTTAATATGGCCGTATCGAATGTGTTTCCAATGTGCGTATTATCTCCCCTCGCAACAATGATGGTGCCCCTGTTGAAGGTGTTGCCCCCGATTTCAAAAGGTTTCATGGCATAACGGAACCGCAAACCTTCTTGAAGGATTAACGCAATAAATTTCAGTTCATCAAATCCCGTGCGATTCACAAGATATGCATAGGGCGTTTGGGATGATTCCGGATTTTCAGGTGGCACAAAACGGACCGGATCATCTTGTGGCTGGATGGTTTCTTTCAGTGCATATGCTTCAAGATTATAGATGTATGGGATGGCCCAGCCCGTTAGATCATAGCTGAGAGAATCCGTTGCTTTGGAGTCGGGTTCAAATAACACCTGCACGAATCTTGACATGGGCTGGTGGGCCGATACCAGGATATCACCTGGTTCTATGGTCACCTCACCCTCACGATTCTTGTGGTAATCAAAACCGCGAATTTTTTTGCCTGTATCATGGGCATAGGCAAAGCGGATCTGATTCCGCTCCAGTAATGCAGCCATTTGTTTAAGTGATGCCTGACTGTTGGAACCTTTAATAATAATGGATTTATATTCAAATTCTGGCCTGGACTGGGCCGTCTGAAAGTAAGTATTGAATTCCGATATGAGTTTTTTACGATTTTCAAAAGATACCTGGATGGTGGCCATACTGGACAGAAAATGACCTTCAATCCTCTTTTCAAGAGATAGTGTGTCTCCGGTATCCAGTTTAAGGGCCAGACCGGCACCGCCACCCCCTCCCTGTTCGTATGTGAAACCCATGGCGCCGTTAAATAATGGCCAAGTATCGCCGAAACTCGGGCAAAACAGGTCGAACTGGTCTTTCGTAAAGTACAGCCGGTATTTTTCATCAAATAATGCGGCATTGCCATCCCCCATAAGGGTGTGAAAATCGCGTTGCCAGGGAGTGATCACTTCGTGCCATGGGTCGGCTCCGGGAGCAAAAAAATAGGTCGAACCCGAACCCATTTCATGGAAATCGGCATGGACATGGGGCATATATTGTTTATATAATTCCAGTTTTTTCAGTGTTTCCACCTGGGTTTGCCATGTCCAGTCACGATTCAGGTCGAACAGGTAGTGGTTGGCACGGGCACTGGGCCATCCCAGGTTCCGTTCAAACGCATCTCCATTCACATTGATCATCCGGCTTTGATTCCTGCGATACCGGAATGTATAAAGGTCACGACCATCCGGATTCTGGCAGGGATCGATGATGACAATGGTCTCTTTCAACCAGTCATCAACGCCTGTATATGATTGTGTAGCCAAAGTATACAAGGTTTTCATGGCAGCTTCCATTCCTACAGATTCGTTTCCATGAATATTGTAGCTGAGCCAGACAAAGGGTTTTTGCGGACCATCTGCTTCCCCTTCCAGTAATCCCGTATGCAAAAGATTATTCTTCCTGAGTGTTTCGAGATTCTCGATATTTTCTTCTGCTGAGACAAAACACACGATCAGCGGCCGGCCTTCATACGTTTTGCCATATTCTTTATAAACGACCATCGGGGACATCTCGGCCACATGCTGGCAATATTGTACCGCATCATGATGGTACGTAAACTGGGTACCCAATGCATAACCCAGAAATTCTTCCGGACTTTGAATCTCCTGGGAATTTACAAATACAAAATTCAGGACCAGAATGGGCAGGGCAATAAAAAATCTTTTCATAACATGGATTTTGTGTGGCATAAATATAGTTTTTATACCATTAATTTTAATTACAGAAACAGCCATTATTATCACCTTCCCGTAAAATACCTTTTTTATGAAATATTGTATCCGACCTGGTCAATACCTTTCTAATGATTTTGAACTTCATTTTTAACTGAATGGTTCCATGGTGGTTTTTTAATCCTGATTATAATCCTTTTTGAAAGAACTTTGAAAACAAATCAGGTAAAAAGGGCAGAATTTTTTTCATCCGGAACTTAACAATGCGGTCCATCCCAAGGAGAATTTTAGTATTCTTAAACATATATTTTTATAAATCAATGATAATCAGAAATATAATATTATTGTCAACAGATCAAACCAATTTAAATATTTACTAACATTGTGCACTATTTATGTTAATCGTGAACCAACGGATAGTTTAACAGTCAATTCCAAAACAGGCAGGATAAAACGACCTGTTAGAATCACAATAAGGAACTTCATACTGGTTAAAATGTCAATTCATAATTTCATCAGAATTCAATTTGAAATAAATCAATGAATATCTTATTCATATTAGGGACCACCATGACATCATTCATAGACTCCCTTGTTTCGGGTTCCCCCGGCGTTCCTCCCATGTTGCTTGGTATTCGTTTGGAGTTCATAATATTTGCCACCACCCTTGTTGGGGTTGCCTTATTCCATAAGCATACCATGTATGTTGCGCTGACCGGTCTCCTGGTAGTGGTACTTATGAAATATGTATTTGTAAGTGAGTTTTCGCTTATACATCATATTACCGGATATGCAGAAGATCCTGGGGAATGGCGCACACTGCTGAACCTGTTTGGTTTACTCTTGGGATTCGCCATCCTGTCAAAACATTTTGAATTATCCGGGGTTCCTGATAAATTGCCCGCATGGCTGCCTGATGATTGGAAAGGTGGTTTGGTTCTGCTAATTGTGATCATGGTGCTGTCATCATTCTTAGACAACATTGCATCAGCCATGATTGGTGGGACCATTGCCGCAGTGATCTATAAAGGCCGGTTGCATATGGGGTACATTGCGGCCATCATTGCAGCCAGTAATGCAGGTGGTGCAGGAAGTGTGATCGGCGATACAACAACCACGCTCATGTGGATTGATGGTGTGCACCCGGTGGATGTGCTGCATGCGTTTATTGCATCATTTGCTGCCTTTGCTGTATTTGGGGTGATTGGGTCCATTCAGCAACAGCGGTTCCAGAAAATACAGAAAGATCCAACCCTTGGAAAACAAATTGATTGGGGCAGACTGATCATTGTTGTGTTGATTCTGATCTGCACCATTTTGGCCAACTACTTCTATAGGATGCCGGCTTTGGGAGTCTGGATTGCGATCATCCTGGGCATTTTTATCAGAAAAACCCCCTGGCACGAGATCCGAATTGCCTTGCCAGGGTCCATCTTCCTGATCAGTCTCGTTACGATCGCTTCATTGATGCCGGTAGATGAATTACCCCTGGCATCGTGGCGTACGTCCTTATCTCTGGGATTTATTTCTTCCGTCTTTGACAATATTCCCCTGACCAAATTGTGTCTGGAACAAGGTGGTTATGATTGGGGGATACTGGCTTATGCAGTCGGATTTGGGGGTTCTATGGTATGGTTTGGATCGTCCGCCGGGGTGGCTCTGACCAATAAATTTCCGGATGCACGTTCCGTGTTTAAATATATTCGGTATGGATGGCATGTGGTACCGGCTTATATCATTGGATTTTTCATATTATTGGCTCTAATGGGATGGAATCCAATGGAAAAAAGAGGCGCTGGTAAAACTGTTCCGGCCGAGGTCATTATTACGACACCCGGATAGTTAAACACATACAGGACTGTTCAACAGGGGATCGAAGGTCATGGACATGCACTCTCATGACTGTTCTTCAGAAAATTAGGTTCTAATTCAACAGGCAGGTCTGGAGTAAAAATCTTTGTCACTGCAGAAGATCCCCAATCTGTCCGGGAATGCTGATATCAAGATAATCCTCCCACAAGGGCAGGAATTTCCAAAATGGAAAGTGAATTTCAGTAGGCTAAAATTGGATTTGATCGCCAGGATTCTTCACAGAATAAAATTTCTGAATTTATAAACTTCAACCAGTTTGGAATTTAGTCATTGGAATGTGGTTCATATTTGATTTCCGCACATGTCATTTTTTATATCAGATTGGTACCGTTATTTTTATAGAAAGATCCTAACGGATCGTTCTTGACCTTCTATTTACTGAGTCGTATGACCAACATAACATCTGACTTCCAGATTTTTGTCAAGCCGGCAGGACCGTTATGCAATCTGGCATGCCATTACTGTTATTACCTGGATCGGGACCAGCTATACCCGGGGAAAAAGATTTTCAGAATGGCAGATGATATTCTTGAACATTATATTCAGCAGCATATCCAGGCCGCCAACGACGCATCCATTTTTTTTTCATGGCATGGGGGAGAACCCACCCTGGCGGGGTTGGATTTTTACAAAAAGGCGGTGGCGATTCAAAAGCAAAACCAGCCTCCTGATACCATCATCCTGAATGGGCTGCAGACCAATGGTACCCGATTGGACGATGAATGGGGACGATTCCTGGCAGAAGAACAATTTGCTGTTGGTCTGAGTTTGGATGGACCTGAGAAAATGCATGACCGGTACCGGTATGATAAACGTCGTCAACCATCTTTTAAGAAGAGTATTAGAGGGCTTCAGGTACTCAGGAAGCATCAGGTTCAAACCGAATTACTGTGTGTGGTCAATGATTATAATGTGCAATTTCCATTAGAGGTTTACAGATTTTTTAAAGAACTGGGCATATCGTACCTGACATTTTTACCACTGGTTAAACAGGTCGAAGGGAATTTGCAGGCCGTCACTCCTGCAAGTGTTCCATCCGGAGCATTCGGACATTTTCTGTGCACCATTTTTGATGAATGGGTGGCGCAGGACATTGGAACGGTTCAAATCCAGATCTTTGAAGAAGCCACCAGGATGGCATTTAACCAGGATCATACACTGTGCATCTTTAAAAAGACCTGTGGCGGTGTACCGGTAGTGGAGCACAACGGGGATTTTTATAGCTGTGACCATTTTGTAAATCCCGACCACCACATTGGAAACATATACCATACTTCTTTAAAGCAACTTCTCGAAGATCCCCGGCAAAAAGCCTTCGGACAGGCCAAATGGGACACATTACCGGCCTATTGTATGGACTGTGAAGTTTTGGCCATGTGTCACGGGGAATGTCCGAAGAATCGCTTTATCAGGACTCCGGAAGGGGAGTCGGGCCTGAATTACTTATGTGCGGGATACAGGTTGTTTTTCAATCATATCCAAACATTTGTTGAGGAGGTTGCCAGGGTTTGGCGACACCAGAATGAGATATGACCGTTTCAAAAAAGGACCTGAGGTAATTTCTTTTATACCATTTGGACATAACAAGCCTGGCCTGTATATTAAAGGCAGGATGAATAAAAATGGTTGTCTGAAATAACCGAATCAGGTATTCTGTCCCGGCTTACTATGTTTTTAGTTTTTCCTTAAAAAACCCGATGGTTCGTTCCCAGGCCAGTTCGGCTGCCTCTTTATGATATCGTCCCGGGTTGGAGTCGTTATTAAACGCATGACTGGCGCCTTCATAAATGAATATCTGGTATTCGATACCGGCTTTCTTCAAGCCCTCTTCAAATGCTTTAATACCACTGTTAATGCGTTCATCATTCCCGGCATAGTGGGCCATGATGGGGGCTTTGATTTTTGGGACATCCTCCGGATCCGGCTGTCTTCCGTAATAAGGCACAGCCGCATCCAGGTCCGGGGCTCGAACGGCCACCTGGTTGGTCATGCCACCACCCCAGCAAAAACCGGTGCATCCGACTTTGCCGGTCGATTTCGGATGCGTTTTTAGGTATTTTACGGCCGCTACAAAATTTTTAGTGGTTTCTTCACTGTCCAGTTCGCGCATTTTGGTACGGGCCGCATCTTCATCATTTTCAGGTGTACCTCCCAGGGGCGACAGTGCATCCGGGGCCAGGGATAAAACCCCTTCCCGGGCCATTCTGCGGGTCACGTCCTGAATATGAGGTTGAAGCCCCCTGTTCTCATGGATGACGATAACGGCCGGCAATTTTTTATCCACTTTGGGCATGGCCATGTAGGCACGCACATCACCGGTTTTACCAGGATACGTGATAAATTCCTGAATGAGCTCACGGTCTTGTAGTGGCGTCATGGCAAAGGCATCCTCCCTTCCCAGGAGGGTGATCCATGCCATTCCAGCAGCCGTGCTACCGGCCAGCATGGATAATTTCTTAAGAAATTGCCGGCGATCCACTTTTCCGTTTTCGTAGTCGTCGAACAAATCCATGATTTTTTCACTCATTTGATTTAATGGTTTTTAGGTTGAGTTCAGAATTTGGTTGGTGTAACTAAAGGTACGAAAAAAATATAAGCTATCCCGAAAGCGACCCATTTATCAATTCTGGAAAATTGGCGTCAGGTTCAGAACGAACGAAAAATGCCATCCATTGAGGGATTGGCACAAAACCCAGGATTAATTCAGGATATCATTATAGGTCCAAGTGATATAGTACATGGCACCTATTTGTGCCGATCCAAAACTGGTCGTATAATACTGGTTCAGCATATTCGAACCGCCAATCTTAATCCGGGATCGCATATGGGGCAGATGAAGACTCACGTGGGCGTCCAGGCTGGAAAACGCAGGCATATCTGCCGTTCCAAAAGTTGATTGCCATAGAAATCCTTCCTGCCATCTCCAGTTGATGTTAAAACCAATCATCCTTGTCACATGAGGGTTACCGACACCCAGATTGACTTTATACCGTGGCGTATTGAACTGGGCCCTGAAACCTGGAGGTGGATCTTTGATCGAATTCATTTGGTTGAATGCAATGTTTCCCTTTATCAGGAATGATCTGCCCACACGGTATTCGGTACCCAGGACCCAACCATAAGCCGAAACGGGAAAATCAGTACTGACCATGGTTTGGTAACGGACTTCATCTTCCGTGTTTGGATTTTGAGCCAGTGTTTGCTGAGCCAGAAATCCGTTGTACTTATTTCTAAATACATATGCATCGACCAATAAATGCTTGTTCAGGATCAGTCCTTTGTATCCCAATTCCATAGCCACCACCCATTCGGGTCTGAATTCGGGAACCTGGTATGGACCGTTTTCAATCACGGGTGTATCTATGATGGGATTTCTTCCGGATAAGGGGTAAACAGGATTCTCAGGAATATTATATTTCTGGTGAACGGCCGGCAATCCACCGATGACACGATAGGGTCCTACATCCAGATCTACCATCTGGTCGGCAATAGCCGGAAACCGAAACGCCGTCTGTATGGATGCACGAATGTGGTGCGAATAATCCTGCCCCAGGGAAAATACAGCCGATCCTCTGGGAGTGATCCGCCCTTTAAAAAATTCGTTTTTATCATAGCGGGCCGAAGCAGTGATTTTCAGGCGTTCATTCAGCAGTACGCGCGCAATCTGGGCATATGCTCCCACCTGGCTGAAATTTACCGGGTTTCCCGGTTCATCGATAAACACTGTGCCGTCACTGTCGATAGCGTAATATCGTAAACTGGCTCCCACAATCAATTCAACCACTTTAACCAGGGGACTGAAATTATACATGCCTTCCAGGTGGTACAACCTGCTTTTATCGATCACCTGGGCACCATCCTGGTTTACCGGGGCATTGATGATGGATTTAAAGAGCCGGTTGAATTCTTCGGTTCCGGGAAGTGGTAAAGCGGGTTTATTGGGATCGAAAATATTGCCATTTCCATCCCGGTTGTCGGCCACAATCCTGGCAAACCGGTGGGCATCCTCCACAGGCTTCCCCAGCAGCAGTTCAGGGGTAAAGGCACCGATATAGTCCTCGTACCATTCCTGGCTGGGTTTCCATGCTTCATTAAGCTTGAGCGCCGCACCCCCCGCATCATAAGAATCTCCGGAATTATCAATCGTGGTATATCCCCGCAGGAAAAATACCGGGCTTTTAATCTCGACTCGGAGGTTGTAGATGTCAAAATCCCGAAGAGAAAAACGGTTTTGTGCTGTATACACACTGGTGCCACGGGCAAAATTGCCCTGCACTAATGCTTCAAACTGATTCCTGAAACGGTAATGCAAGGATCCGCCGATGCGCATGTTCGTGGTCCCATAATCCACCATATCTCTTTCGTGCCAACCGGTACGACTCACAACCTGGTCAGGGAAAAGATCGATGATACGTTGCACTTCCGCTTCATATTCCGGTGTTCCCGGGATAAAGCCACGACCTTCTGCCACACCGGCAGCCACCTGTGGAGCCACGTCTTTTAAATTAACCGGTACGATGATATCATCTCCATACACATTAACGCCATCGTATCCCGGGTTATTTTCCCGTGTGCTGGTGGGATCATCAAGATTATATCTATCGCGCAAATCATATGCAGGCCAGTCATTAGCACGCATGTATGAGGCATTGAATTTGAACGCCAGTTTATTGTTGAATGCCTTGGCATACCGGACATTGAATTCACCCATCGCATTGGCACCATAGGGATGGGGTGCGCTGATGTTCATCATGCCACCCTGGGCAGAAAAGCTCAATCCCTGGTATTCATAGGGATCCTTGCTTTCCATGATAAGGGTTCCATTCATACCACCCGGACCATACAATGCAGATGATGCCCCCACCTGGAGTTCCACGCTATTGATGTCCAGTTGTGACAATCCGAATATATTGCCGGCACTGAAGCTTAAGCCGGGAGGGATATTCTCTATACCATCCACGATCTGGTTCATCCGGAAATTGGATTCCCCCGTAAATCCCCTGGTATTAGGATACCGGAACGTCAAACTATGGACATTCATATCCACCCCCTTTATCTGTTGAAGGCCATCATAAAAATTGGGAGCTGAATTTTGCTGAATATCCAGGTTTGAAAGTTTTTCAATGGTTACCGGCGATTTCATGATACTTTCCGGGATCCGGGAAGCAGATACCACCACTTCCTGGCCCAGGAATACCTGTTCCTCGAGTTGGACTTCCAGATAGATGGTTGATTTATCGACTTTAAATTCCTGGTTCTGGTAGCCCATCATCGAAACCAAAATAGTAAAAGGAGGTTGAATATCAGTGTTCAGGGTAAACGACCCATCTCTTTCAGTAACGGCACCTTCCAGGGCATCTTTAATGATCACATTTACCCCGATCAAAGGATTTCCGGAACTTTTTTCAGTGATCCGGCCCGTTATGGTGGTGTTTTGGCCATGAAGAGGTATGCCCAATACCACTACAAGAAACAAAAGAATAGTTTGTTTCAATACAGGAATATTTGTGGTTAACGGCTAATCCTTTAACAAAAATACGAAAATATAACGAGGAAAATATAAGTAAATCAGAGATATGGATCCCGGATATCTGGCTTCATATAAATTGTGATACGGCACAGGACATTTATAAAAAGGGTCGGTGGAAAATCAATACACATATTCTATATAGCTGATAATAATAGTAATATGGCTACAATTGAATGGCTCTAAAGCCATGTTGAAAGCAATAAAGCTTTAAGATGGACGTTTATTATTCTAATTATAGTATGATTTACAAACTTAAGTTTTACCTACAAAAAGCTACATTCGCAGAATATGAGAATTTATTTATACAAATTAGTTTTTTGAATCTGAAATTCTTATGTACTTTGTAGTACCGTTAACCACAAAATTGTACCCTTATGAAATCAAGAAAATTAACTAGCATGATCCTGCTGATCCTCTCAGCACTCATGATAATGGTATCCTGTAAAAAGGATGATGAACCGGAGGTGGATCCACTGGTCGGGACCTATGTTTTTTCATCAGCCACGTTTAACGAGGCCGTATCTATTGTTATCCAGGATGTTCAGGTAGACTTTGCCGCGAGTTCTGACGCCACCCAGTTTGTCGGGCCGGGTTTGCTGAGTGCCGCACCCTGTGCCAATCCCCAGAATGCAGCGATTGAGTTACGGGAAGTGGGAACGGCATTTATTGTTTGCCTGACAGAAGTCATCGAAGAACAGTTGGGCACCTGGAGTATCAATTCGGGGCGGACCATACTGACTGTCAATATCAGCAATCCGCAGCCCTTCGTTCTGACCATTGAAGATCTGACCATTACCAGTAACTCGTTTACCGGAACGGTGACCAATTTTCCGCTGCCTATCAACACTGCGTATGCACTTGGAGAGCCCATACCGGATAATGGATTTAATTACCAAACCGCCTCCGTTGATGTGACCTTTACAAAGGTGCCTTAAGGAATCGAAAGTCTGTATTATCTAAATGCCTTCTGATTGTTTCAGAAGGCATTTTTATTTGCTTCCCATCGGGATAAAACCAAGTTCTATTGATTTATTGCAGAATTCCACCCATCATCTTCATTTTTTGGCCATTCATAAAATTGTCCTGTATCATAATAAATCCTCAGAACACCTTGCCTGTAGAGTATCCATGGGGTTTTTAAAACTTAAATTGCTCATTATAAAGGGCTTTTGGTCAATTCACCCTTGACTTTTTAAGTGTTTTTATATAACTTATATATTCAATAGAAGTAGAATATAGGTTTTACCTTGATTGAGCTATGAAACGAGCCGATTCTGGAATACTAAGTACGTATTTCAGTGATCGGTTCTTTAACCCAGGACCTTTAACTTTTATCTTGAAATCCAGCCATGCATAAAACAATCATCAAAATCGGGACCATCCTGGTCCTGTTGACACTGTATCCCTGCTTCCTGATGTCTCAACAAGAATTGTCCATAATAGCGATCATCTCAGATGTCCAGGGAGATGTTTCTGTTATGAAATTGAGCAGGACGGGACCCTTGAAAGCAATTTTCGGAATGCAATTGACTCCGGGAGACCAGGTGAAGACGGATAAAAAATCCAGTGTCACCATACTTTTCTCCGATGGCAACATGATCAGCCTGGGGCCAAGCAGTAATATGACCATATCTGGGAATGAGCCAGGGGAAGGGGCTAAGAATATTGGGGCCGGTCTCGCTGGCAGTTTCTCCGATTTGACCCTGCGGCGGGACAGCAAAGGTGAAATGGGCGTTTTAATGGATCTCAGGGCCGGGGAATCGGAACAATTAATTATCCCGACTTCACCCTGCAATACCATGATCCGTTCCAACCGGCCAACCCTTGCCTGGGAGTCTGCAAAAACCGCAGATACTTATGTGGTGAAGCTTTTTAACAGCGGTGGTCTGGTATGGCAAAAAGAAACCTCAGATACACAGCTTTCATTTCCTGAAGATGAACCCGGGCTGGTTTTTGGGGAATCGTACTTCTGGAATGTGGAAGGTACAGAATTGATCCACTCCTTCAAATCCCTGAATCAGAAATTTACAATACTGCCAAAAGAAGAAATCGAAAAGATAAATATCAGAGAAGAGAAGATCAGGAGCATGTTTGCTGAAGATCCAAACAGCTCCAGTTGCCATTCGGTATTGGGTGCCTTTTATGCTCAGGAGGGCATGTATGAAGATGCAATTATGGAATTTGTCCTGGTGAAAGAGGCCAATCCTGCGGCCTCCTTACCGCATGAGATCCTGGCAAAATTATACCGGGATGTGGGAAAGAAGGACCTGGCCATTATAGAGCTCGAGAAAGCATTAATTCTGGAAAAAGAACAATAGAAGATGACATAATAACGAAAACCAAAACCCTTAATAAACCAAAATCTACACTGTGCCTTTTAGGATTTGCCATTTTCGGTCTGTAAGATTAAATTCTATCAGCGGATTCTTAATTTTTATTTTTTTCATATTAAGCGGTCCTGGTTGGTCTGGATTTCCTCAGGAAGCTGAGGAGTTGTTTAAAAAGGAACTCATCACCGCCTGTTTTGAAGACGACGAATCCCTGGTGAGGTCTCTGATCAGTGAACACCGGTTATGGGTCAAGCCGGTGGTAGACCAATTGGTGACGGATTATATCCATGAAATCCTGGATGGTGATGCCTCAACAGCATTAGAAAAAAAGAAAACCGCTTTCAGCATCGCCCATATTTTCCAGGACCTTTTTCTTGAAAAGAGCCTGGTTCTGGCCACCTCTTACCTCGAAGGCTGGACCGAAAAAGATTTAAAGAAAAAGATCCATGCTGACAGCCTGGTAGCGATGGCCTTACCCATTCGGAATAAAAAAGCAGAACATGAAACAGCCCTTGAATATTATCAGGAGGCATTGGCCTTGTATAAAGAAATAGGGGATGACCGGGGGGCAGCAGAGATCTACGGTGCCCTGGGATTTATCCAATTCTACAGGAAATATTGGTTTGGAGAGGATCCACAAAAAATACTGGATTACTATACAATGGCTTTGGAAACCAGGGAAAAAGTGGATGATATGGAATTGGTCGGTAAGAGCTTGAGTGATATTGGGATCGTTTATTTTAACATTCTGAGAGACTATCCAAAGGCCATTCCGTACCTGCAACGGGCGATAGAAATCCGTGAAAAAATTGGCGATCAAAAGGGTTTGGGTTCCTCATTAATGTACCTGGCCATATCGTACGAAAACAATGGGCAAATAGAAGAGTCCTATAAAACGTACCAGCGGGCTTATCAAATCAACAAAGCTGTTGATGATAAGAACAGGATGGCCGAAGCATTGTATATGTCCGGGATTATATTAAAAAACAGGGGAGAATACCAGAAAGCCCTGGACAATCTTGACCAGGCTCTGGAGTTGCGGGAGGAACTGGGGGACCAGGTAAAAGTGGGTAATGTATTGAATGTTTTGGGAATTGTGTATTGGAAATTGGGCGACTATGATCAGGCCATTGAATACTATACCAGAGTAGCGGAAATCATGCAGGCACAGGAGAATGAGTCCGGCCTTGCGAATGTGTATAATAATATCGGGATCATCCTGGATGAAAATGCCCGATACCAGAGCTCAATTGATTATCTGGAACGCGCATTAATACTCTTTGAAAAGACAAAAAATCCTGAAGGAGTCCGGACAGCATACGGAAACCTTGGGAATACCTATTATGATCTTGGGGATTATTACAAGGCCGAAGAATTCCATAAAAAAGCACTCCATCTAAGCCGGGAATTGCATACACCCGAAGAAGAAGTTCACAACCTGATCAATCTGTCGAATGCCCAGAATGCTTTGGGAAAACTGGATTCCGCCCGGATTCACTGTGAGCTGGCATTGGACAAAGCCAACCTGTTGAGCAGTCCGCCCCTGATATGGGTGGCCACCATCAACCTGGGGGACAACTATGAAAAAAGAGGCGAATATGAGTATGCCATAGAACATTACGACAAAGCGCTCAGTATTATTGAAGATATACGGCACTCCATTTCCGGTGGTGAATTCAGGGCCGACTACATGGCACAGGAGCGGTTTGCATATGAGGGGGTGATCCATATGCTGGGACGGCTCCACATGCAAGAACCAGAAAAAGGGTATGATCACATGGCCTTTTTGTATGCAGAGCGGAGTAAAGCCCGGTCTTTTCTGGATCTACTCTCTGAATCGATGGCCAGGGTACAAAAAGATGCAGATCCGGATTTACTCATAAAGCAACAGGATTGCATCGATAACCTGGTTTCCAAACGGCAATTAATGATTGAAATTGCAGCCAGTTCGGATCCTGATGAAGCAGCACTCCGACAACTGCAGGATGAAGTGGACCAACTAGAAAAAGAACTCCAGGTATTGAAAGACGAAATGCGTCGTGTCAATCCCCGGTATGCCGATCTGCAGGACCCCCAACCGGCCTCCATTCATAACCTCCAATCCGCCACGTTGGATCCTCAAACTGTTTTTCTGGAATACTATTTAGGCGATAGCAGTTCATGCCTCTGGGTGGTCACCAGCCATACATCGCAAATGGTGGTGCTTCCGGCCCGCGATGATTTATTGGACCCGATTGAAACCATCCGTTTCGGCCTGACCCACCCCGATGAATCCAATATATCATTCTTTAAACAATCGGGCCATAAATTATATGAATTATTGGTTCAGCCCATTGAATCCTACCTGGAACAAAATACAAACCTGGTCATTATTCCTGACGGGGAACTGTTTTACCTGCCTTTTGAGGTACTGTTAACCAGTCAACCAGGTGAGACCGGAGCATTTTCCAATCTTCCCTATTTTGTGAAAAACCACCCCATCAGTTATAGTCCCTCTGCAACCGTATGGATGAGTTTGATGCAAGGTAATAAACGTCATGAAACCATCAATCCCACATTGTTGGCTTTTGGCGACCCGGTATTCCAGTCAGAAAACACATCTGTGGAAGGCCGTCCACAAGATGCTTTTAAGCGCCTCCAGTATAGTGCAGATGAGGTCCTAAAAATCGGCACTTATTTTAAAAATGATCTGGCCGACATTTATGTCCAGGAAAACGCCAATGAGGCAAAAGTGAAATCAAGCCCTTTAAATACCTACAACTACATTCATTTTGCCACCCATGGGATGATCAATGAAGATCAACCCGATTACTCCTACCTGGCATTGTCATACGATCCTGATTCAAAAGAAGATGGATTATTGCACGCGGCAGAGATTTTTAACCTGGACCTGGATGCCGACCTGGTGGTCTTATCCGCCTGCCAGACCGGCCTGGGGAGGATGGTGAAAGGAGAGGGTCTGATCGGTCTGACCCGGGCCTTTATATATGCCGGAACGCCTTCGGTAGTGGTTAGCTTGTGGAGTGTGGCGGATCAGTCCACGTCCGAATTGATGCTTGGATTTTATAAAAACCTGATCACGGATGGGAAGGATACATCCCGGTCACTCCGGGAATCGAAGCTCATCATGCTGGAACATCCGGAATATGCACACCCGTTCTACTGGGCTCCTTTTGTGATCGTCGGTGACGGACGATAATTTTTTACACCAGGAACCATTTTGTTCAATGCAATAAGAACCTGATAGCTACCATTATCTTCAAACAACACCAAACCATAGAAACTATGAAAACCTATGAAAAGATCTTTACGCTGCATTTCAAGCTGTTCATCGGCTTATTCATGCTGGCTTCATTCAGCAGCCAGGCACAGGTCGTCAGGATGTCGGTTGAAGACCTGACCCGGGAATCCAAAACCATTTTGGTAGGACAATGCACGAAGGTTGAAAGTACCTGGGATGAAAGCCACGACCGGATTTATACGGAAGTGAGGGTCATGGCCGAAGATTATCTGAAAGGGAATGAAGGCCAGGAACTGACCATAACGGTGCCGGGCGGACGGGTTGGGAATATTATTTACGAGGTATCGGATATGCCGGCATTTGCACCGGGGGATCAGTTTGTGGCATTCATTACAAAACATCCTTCCGGTAAAAACCTGGTTACCGGCGCCCTTCAGGGCAAGCTCACCATCCGGGAGGATCCTCAAACCGGACATCGGACCGTCCTTCGTCCCCCTTCTGAACCGGCCTCGCAGAATAAATCATTCCAGATCTTTGATGAGTCTGAACGAAGAACTGAAAAAGTCAGGCTGGATGATTTTATTAATGAAGTGAAGGGATATATCAATCAATGATTATGGATAGAAGGTAACCTTAAATGCAAGAAGTCATGAAAACAATTAAGATATATATATTAAGCATAATCGCTTTCTTTCTCATTTGTGGATCAATTTATGCACAAACAGGTTCACTGAGTGGTGTGGTATATGATGGCACAACCAGAACCCCGGTTTCAACTGCAACAGTTCAGGTTTTGGTAGCTGGAATAGGTACAACAACAAATAACGAGGGTCAATACTTTATTAATAATATCCCAATTGGAAATTACGATGTCCAGGTTAGTCTTACAGCATTTGGTACTTTAACTCACAATGTAGATATTTTTGCAGGTCAGACCACTATTCAAAATTTCTGGTTCGGTTCCCCAGATTTAGCGGTGCTGACAACTTCATCCATATCAGACATAACAGGTTATTCCGCCCA
>Ga0209536_100002178_pt1 | contig 31875 bp, 32 predicted proteins | sample DeeMarSeWOR28_12_FD_187461 | JGI IMG/M metagenome (GOLD analysis project Ga0209536, IMG submission 187461) | Marine sediment microbial communities from White Oak River estuary, North Carolina - WOR-2-8_12 (SPAdes) (version 2) | ecosystem: Environmental > Aquatic > Marine > Intertidal zone >... | reverse complement strand
TGGGTGTGAATATCGAGCATAAAATTAATGAGTGCTCTTTCCAATCGGGCGCCGGCACCATAATAGAGCGGAAAGCGCGCCCCTGTAATTTTAGCAGCCCGCTCAAAGTCCAGAATCCCCAGCTCTGCTCCGATGTCCCAGTGCGCCTTGGGTTCAAAATCATACTCAGGCAGTTCGCCAACTACTTGAACAACGGGGTTATCGGTTTCGTCTTTACCCAGAGGCACAGAAGTGTGGGGGATGTTGGGAATTCCCAGTAACATTTTCTTGAGTGTCTCCTGGGTGTCGGCCAGAGATTTATCCAATGTTTTTATCTTTGAAGACACTTCACGCATTTGGCTGACGACAGCGTCGGCATTTTCACCGGCCTTTTTCATATCTGCAATCTGGTCAGAGACCACATTGCGTTGATGCCTTAAAGTCTCGAGTTCTTGCAATATGGCTCGGCGCTTATCATCGCATGATTTAAAATCATCCAGATCGCTCGCATAACCCCGCGCTGCTAAGGCTTTTTGGACGGTTTCTAAATTTTGCCTGACAAACTTGATTTCCAGCATTTTTTCCCTTATATTAAGGAGTTATATTATTAAAATAACTGTCAGCCACCTGCGGAATGATGAAACACTGGCGCAATTAGCATGCTAGAGCTGTATAGTCAATGATTATTGACGATTAGCACCGCTTCCCATTTGTTACCTGATCTCATTTAATCTCGTTGTAGGAGTTGCTTGATGGAAGAAATCCAAATTACCAAAAATCAGATCCGAGAAGAAATCGCCCAGAAAATTGCGGCACTATCAGCTAAAGAAATTACAGAAAAAACAAAAGCCATCGAAGACCGACTTTTTGATTTTGCCAATTTTCTGGAATCAAAAATTGCGCTTATGTATGTAAACAATGAAAACGAGGTTCAGTCAGCAAACATCCTGCTACGCGCATTTCACTATAATAAAATCGTTGTGCTACCGGCTTATAACCCAGAAAATTTTGAGATGACGCTGAAAAAGGTTGATAATCTTAAAAAAGATCTTCAGATGGGACCGCGTAATATTCTGCAACCCCATGATACCCGCTGCAAGATAGTGCCGATCGAAAAAATCGACATCGCCATCATCCCAGCAGTGGCTCTGGATGAAAAAGGAGCAAGAATCGGTTCCGGAGAAGGCTATTATGACCGTTTGATCCCTAATCTTTCCATAACCACCCGCAAGGTAGCGCTGGCTCTCGAAGCCCAAATTATCCCACAGGTTCCCATTGAATCTCATGACAAGCATGTCGACATTATCATCACTGAAAAACGCGTGATCTATAAAATCTAAACAGCCAGCCATAGGTGATCAAACCATTTGCCGTCCTGCCACCTGGCCCTTTTATGCCGGACGGGCTTGCGGGTTTAACGCCCAGCCCAATTTTTGTAAATTGCCAGCTTCACCGACGGCAACGACGGTATCATCGGGCTTGATGACCGCATCGAAAGAGGGATTAAACAGCATGCTGCCATCGGGCTTCTTTATGGCAATAATGATTAGATTATACTTTTGCCGGATACCGGTGTCTTTCAGCTCGACATTGACCAGCTCGGATCCGGAACTGACCGGAATCTCTTCCATCTGTATATCTTTACGGCGTTGGGCAAAGGCTAAATCCAGAAACGAGGTCACGGTCGGGCGAATGATGCGATTGGCCATGCTCATCGCCCCCATCACATAAGGTGATTCCACCATGTTGGCTCCGGCGGCTCGCAATTTGATAATGGCGTTTCTTTGGCTGGCACGCGCCATAATGTGCAGCTCCGGGGCGAGTTGCCTGGCGGTCAGCACTAAAAAGACGTTGTCCGTATCGGTCGCCAGAACAGCAACCAGCCCCCTGGCACGCTTAATACCGGCTTTTAGCAGATTGTTTTCATCAGTGGCATCATCGGCAATATAAAGAATCCCATCTTCATCCATTGCCTGAACCCGTTCGTCGGATTTTTCGATAACAGCCACATCGATGTTCGCTTTTTTTAAATGACGACATAGCACCCGACCGATGCGCCCATATCCGCAAACAATATAGTGATTTTTCAAGCGGTCTATCTTTTTATCCAATCTGCGCCTCCCCAAAATTATTCTGATGCGGCCCTCAACCATAAACTGCACGACGGCTGCGGCAACATAGAGGGAAAATCCAACGCCGCAAAATACAAGAATAATTGTAAAAATGCGGCCGCCTTCGCCGACCTGATTGACTTCCCTAAAACCAACGGTGGAAATGGTGATCACTGTCATATAAATGGCATCGATAAACGGCCAGCCTTCAATCGCCATATACCCGATGGTACCTGCAACGAGAATCAGGATCGATATCAAAATACAATAAACCAGGTGTCGCGTGCCATCCATACCATATCCTAGTCATAGGGCGTCTTCATTTACTGGATCCTGTAATTATTGTAGTATTTTACCAAAGGATCAAGGCTTTTTTTAAAGAGACATAAATTGTTCGGCTAGTGAAATCCATCTCCGCTGGGAGCGGTCGGTAAAAATCATTGGATGAACCCATCGATCATCTTGACCTTGATGTATGGACTTGGTAGATAAGCAGGCATGAATAAAGAAGCGATTAAATATGAACGCCAACGGGAAGAAATGGTGAGGCACCAGCTTAAATCCCGTGGCATAAACGATCCCAATGTGTTACAGGCGCTGGGTACCGTACCCAGACATTTGTTTGTCAGTGAAGCCTTAAGGGATCAGGCTTACGGGGATTATCCGTTGCCTATCGGTGAACAGCAAACCATATCTCAGCCGTACATTGTTGCCGAAATGACGCAGGCATTAGCGCTTTGCAAAGATGACCGTGTTCTGGAAATCGGTACCGGCTCAGGATATCAGGCGGCAGTTTTAGCAGAAATCGTATTCCGGGTATACACCATTGAGAGAATCCGGGCGCTATATATCCAAGCGCGTAACCTGCTCGACAAACTCCATTATCACAACATCGTGATGCGGTGCTCGGACGGCACCGCCGGATGGCAGGATGAAAGCCCTTTTGACGCCATCATTGTGACAGCCGGTGCGCCGGAGGTTCCGACAAAACTGCTTGACCAACTGGTGGAAGGTGGACGTATGATTGTGCCGGTGGGTAATCAACACTCCCAGGATTTGATCAAAATCACCAAAGATAAACACGGCATCCACAAGTCCAATCTGGGGGGATGCCGATTTGTCAAACTGATCGGAGCGCACGGTTGGAAAGAAAACAGATGACGTGGAAAGAAGCGTTCTTTGCAAGCCCGGGACCGGATTCAATTAAAGAGGCTGGCACATTGTCCTTAAAGGGCCTGTGCATGGGTTCAGCGGATGTGATTCCCGGAGTATCCGGCGGCACCATTGCGCTCATCACCGGAATTTACCAAGATCTAATCAAGGCTCTTAAATCCCTGGATATCTCAACGGTTAAAAAGCTGCTAACGTTTGACCTCAAGGGTGCACTGGCAAGCATTCACATCCGTTTTTTAATTTCGCTGTTTGCCGGAATCGGCATCGCCATCATCAGTCTTGCAAGACTAATGAATTTTTTGATCAACCATCACCCGGTACTTACCTGGAGTTTTTTCTTCGGTCTGATTGCGGCATCCATATTAGTAGTCAGTCGCAAAGTGGTCTCGTGGACACTCATCATCAGCATCAGCTTGGGGATCGGAATCGCTGTTGCGGCCTTCATCGTAAATTTAATCCCCATCGAAACGCCCGAGGCACTCTGGTTTATATTTTTGTGCGGCATCATTGCCATCTGTGCCATGATTCTGCCCGGCATTAGTGGTGCTTTCATATTGTTGATTTTAGGCAAATATGAATTTATCACAGCCACGCTAAAAAACCCTTTTGTATCGCAGAATTTCATCATTATCATCGTCTTTTGTCTGGGGTGCCTGATCGGGTTACTCAGTTTTTCCAGACTGCTCAACTATTTCCTTAACAATTTCTACAATCGGACAATGGCATTTCTCACCGGTTTAATGATTGGCGCCATGCCCAAAATTTGGCCGTGGAAGCAAATCCTTGCAACCCAAATCATTCGTGGGAAACCGCATATTACCTGGGGTTCCAATATTATACCCGAAACGATGAATACAGAGGTCTGGATGGCAATCGGCCTTGCAATCATTGGGTTTGTGGCGGTGATGATGATCGAGCGGTTAGCCAGATCTACGCAAAGTGACACCTAAAGGTTGAGCGGTTTGTCCGTTGAGCCCGTTTGCCCGCAGAAATAGACCATTTCTTCTCAACCGGCTCAACCGGCAAATCCCGTTTCACGAGGACCTTCGGCGGGCAACGGGCCAACCCTATTTCATTTGAGCTTTTCGTCGAGGAATTTGACAAATGCTTGGTGCAACGGTGAGGGGCTACGGTGTCTGTGCCAGGTGAGATAAAAGTTCCGTTCAAGATGCAGACCGTCTACTTTTAAAGCACTGAGTTTACCTGCCCGAAGATCCTCGGCAACCGCCAGCGTTGAAAGAATGGACACACCGACGCCGTTTTTGATTCCCTGACAGATTGCCTCGGTGCTGCCAAGTTCAGCAATAACCTTTAATTCTTCGACCGCGTAACCTTGGTCGTGCAGGCTTTGATGCAGTGATTTCAAGGTTCCGGAACCCGGTTCCCTTAAAATAAAAGGCTCTGAAACGAGCTGTTTCATAGACACATGATTTTGGTTCGCCCAGCGATGATGCGCCGGAACGATAAGACGCATTTCATCTGAAATTAATTGCTTTTGCGCAATTTTTTGGGTTTCAGCACGGGCGCCGACAAGCCCCAGTTCCAAGCTTCCGTCTAAAATGCCCTCGATGATATGGGCCGTATCTCCGATAATTAAGGAAATGATAACCTCCGGATATTGGCCTTTAAAGCCTGCAATCATTTGGGGCATCAAATAGGTCCCGGGTATCGTGCTGCCGCCAATGACCAGGCGCCCCCGAATTTTCCCATTGTACTCCGCCAGCGCAGTCTCAGTTTCATCGCGCAAAGCCAGGAACTTTTTAGCATAGCCGTACAACAACTCGCCAGCCTTGGTGGGAACTGCTTCTTTGGTCAGACGGTCGATGAGCCGGCAGTCAAAATGAGCTTCCAGATCTTTGATATGGTTACTGATCGTGGGTTGAGAGAGGTGTACAGCATTTCCAGCCTTGGAAAAGCTTTTGAGCTCGATGACCTTGCAGAAAATATTAAGCTGCCATAAATCCATCACTTCGCCATCGGCCGAATTGCGCGATACTCACTCAATTCGGCGTTATTTGTTATTCGCTATTCGTTATTTGCCTCTGATCGATTAACAAATAACACCGCGATTGCGCTTTAACGCAATCGCGGTTTGAACTAGTTTTTACCGGTCTGCTTGGGGCTTGAACCGAGGTTAAATTTTTGCACCAGTTTCTCCTGCACCAGCGGCGGTACCATCCCTTCAATATCGCCGCCGAATTGAATGGCTTCTTTAATAATCGAAGAGCTCGTAAATATCCAGCGCAAACCCGTCATCAGAAACACCGTCTGTACTTCACGATTTAAGCGTCGGTTCATTAAGGCCATTTGGAATTCATATTCAAAATCAGACATGGCGCGCAGACCCCGCAGAATGGCATTCGCCTTTCTGTGGGCGGCATAGTTTACTAAAAGGCCGTCGAAGCTATCAATTTCTACATTTTTAAATCTCTTTAAGCAATCTTTGAGCATCTCCAACCGTTCCTCGAGACCGAAAAGATACGCTTTGTTTGGATTATACAGAATGGCGACAATAATCTTGTCAAATATTTTTAGGCCTCTTTCAACAATATCAAGATGGCCGTTGGTTACCGGATCAAAAGAACCCGGGTAGATGGCAATTTTAGGCATCTTTCATTCACCCTTTTTCTTTGAGGTTAGTCGACAATGAATAGTGCAAACGTTCGATAAATAATGATTATAAGTCCGATTAATAATCTGGATTCATAGCATATAAAATAAAAAGGAAACAAGCGTTTTTCCATATCTTCGCTGGTCGACAAGTTTGAATGCAGGCGGGTTTGTGGGTATCGGTTCAAGCAGCGAGTGTTCAATGATCAGCCGGGCGCCGTTTGCCAGGCATTGGCTCGACCCCAGATGGGCTAAGGTCGGCTCGATCATATCCTTATTGTAAGGCGGGTCTATAAAAACAAAATCAAAGCCGGGTCTATGCGAATGCAGGACATCTAAATTACCTAATATATTCCATTCAATGGTTACTGACCTGCTTTCGAGCAAACAGGTTTTTAGATTTTTGGTTAGAGCGGTTAAAGCGATTTTTTGGCTGTCGACGAAAAGAACAAATTGAGCGCCACGGCTTAACGCTTCAATCCCCATTGCGCCGGTGCCGGCATACAGGTCAAGAACGCGCGTTCCCCGCACGACATCGCCAAGGATATTGAAAATGGACTCCCGCACTCGATCGGCAGTCGGTCGCGTTTCTATCCCGGGCATCGTCACCAGTTTTCGCCCCTTCAACTCCCCACCAATTACTCTGATTGTCATAACTTAATGGTCCATGAGATGAAAAGTTTCCAATTATCAACACGGTTTTATTTTAGGTGTCAGGTTTCGGGTGTCAGATGACAGAAGACTGAGGACTGATGAGAACTGGAAGGTAGGGCAGCCTTCCGCGGTTGCCTGTTCATGGCTGGCGCTGAGGCCAGCCCTACTTGTTTGAAATCGAAGATCGAACAAGGAATTTCGAATGATGAAGTTTTCCTTCCCTTCGACATTCATTATTCCTTGTTCGGTGTTCTGTGTTTCTCTTTTTACTGACACCTGACACCCGACACCTGAAACCTTACTAGTTGAGGCTCTTTATTTTCTTGTGCAGATAACTCCGGCCCACCTTCATGGTCTTGGCGGTTTTGGTGATATTGTTCTCATTTTGGATCAATTTAATTTTTATAAATTCCTTTTCAAACGCTTTTTTGGCTTCTTTGAAATTATCCAATTTCATAAACGGCGCTGAAGTCGCATAAGATGGGTTGGTCAAACCACCGGGACGATATGAATCCGGTATATCCGTCACATCAATAACATCTTTGTCGACCATGATGGCCAGCCTTTCAACCAGGTTCCGCAGCTCCCGGACATTTCCCGGCCAAGCATAGTTGCTCAACATACTGATCGCCGCCGGACTCATGGTTTTACGCTTGCTGCGATTCTGAAAAGCAAATTCCTCTAAAAAAGCTTCCACCAATAGCGGCAGATCCTCGATGCGCTCTCTTAAGGGCGGAACATCAATGGGGATCACATTCAAACGATAATAGAGATCTTCTCGAAAGGCTCCCTTTTCTATTTCTTTTTCCAGGTTTTTATTGGTAGTGGCAAGCACCCTCACATCAATGTCAATCAGCCGGCTTCCGCCAACGCGTTGGATTTGTTGTTCCTGTAGAACCCGCAGAATTTTGGCTTGTGAGCTTAAGCTCATATCTCCGATTTCATCCAGAAAAATGGTGCCGTTATTGGCCAGCTCAAATTTACCAATTTTTTTGGCGGTCGCACCGGGAAATGAGCCTTTTTCGTGGCCAAACATTTCGCTTTCCAGGAGTTCGTCCCTGATAGCCGCACAACTGACATCAATCAGGGCTTGCTCGGCCCGCGGGCTGAGCTGATGAATGGTGCGCGCTACCAGTTCTTTCCCGGTGCCGTTTTCTCCGTTAATCAGTATCCAGGTATCTGTTGGCGCTGCGACTTCAATATTTTTTCTTAGAGCCATTGTCCGTGCAGATTCTCCATCAATTGAATGCTTTTCCAGTGTCTTGGTGCGAAGGTATCTATTTTCTTCTTCCAGACGCTTAAAATTAAGCGCATTGTTGATGCTTAATATGATCTTGTCAATGGAAAGCGGCTTTTCAACCAGGTCAAAGGCCCCCAGCTTGGTTGCCTTAACCGCCGTTTCGATGGTTCCGTGACCCGTGATGATGATAACCTGAGTTTGGGGATTGTATTTTTTTATTTCTTTCAGGGTTTCGATTCCATCCATTCCCGGCATCCAGATATCGAGCAAAACCAGATCCGGTGAATCCGATTTAATGACTTTTAGGGCATCATGGCCGTTGACGGCTGTTGAAACCTCAAAGCCCTCATCTGAAAGCAAACCACTTAAAGACTGAAGGATTGACTGTTCATCATCGACAATTAACACTGATGCTATCATTGTGTTCCTCTTTGCAACTGTTTACATAGTTGTCGTATGGTTGGATCATACACTCCAACTACAGCTGGGTCGTTATTGCTTCTGGCTTCTTGTCTCTGGCTTCTGGCTGAATAATAGAGTTCCTGTAGGCGGGGATAAATACCGCCACTACAAGTTGAAGGATAGTCGATTTCGCAAGGCGGGCTTAGCGCCCGCCCGTATTCAGAGCCAGAAACGAGCAGCCAGCGGCCAGTAGCGAGCGTTTGATTTACACGGGCAATTCAATGACAAATTTTGCTCCGTGGGGAGTGTTATCTTGTACATTAATCATCCCATTGTGATCCGCAATTATCGTGTTGACAATCGTCAATCCCAGTCCCATGCCTGTCTTTTTGGTGGAAAAATTAGGCTGAAACAAACGGGTCTTATCTTCATCAGATATGCCCGGTCCATCGTCGGCAACCTCCATGCGAACCTTTTTTAAAATCGGATCATGAGCCACGCTGATCGTAATATTACCGCTGCCTTTTATGGCGCCGATCGCATTATCAATCAGGTTAATCATCGCCTGTTTCATCTGCTGGCGATCCAGATTCAGAATCGGAATATCACGGGTATTATTGATTTTAAAATTGATCCCCGGATGCCCTTCCCGATAAAGGGCAAAAGTTTCTTCAACGATCGGTATCAAATGACAGGGGACAGGATTGGCACTGGGAAATCGTGCAAAAGATGAAAATTCATTCACCAAATTACGAATCAGCTCCACCTGACTGATGATGGTCTCCGTACACTCTTCAAAAATGGTATCATCCACGAACTGGGCGTATTTTCGTTTGAGCCGCTGCGCGGAGAGAATAATCGGCGTCAAAGGATTTTTAACCTCGTGGGCGATGCGCCGCGCAACTTCTCTCCAGGCCGCCATGCGCTGTCCTTTTTCCAGCTCGGTCAGGTCATCAAAAACCATCAACGTTCCCATGTGTCGCCCGCCATCGTCTTTAAGTGCATTCACAGAAACCAAAAAGCTCCTCGGTCGGCCCTCAATCGTTAGCTTTAGCGGTAATTCAATTGTGTCACCCCTGGCGAAAGAAAGGTTGTCCAGAATTTCATTGGCCAGCTCCAAAAATGCGCCGTCTAATAAGTTTTTATAGCTTTTGTTCAGTATTTGCTCAGATTTGAGATTCAGCATTTTTTCAGCTGATTTATTCATAGTCGATATAATGCCCTTGGCATCCAGTGTGACAACTCCGGCGGAAACGCTTTTTAAGACGATTTCCATAAACTGCCGCTTTTCTTCGATTTCAATGTTCTGATGGCGCAACATCCGAGCGGATAGCTCCAGTTGCTCTCGGCTGATTCGAAGATCTTGGGTCATCTGATTAAAGGATTCAACCAGGCTGCCAAACTCATCATCGCTCACCGGATCTATCGAGTAGTCAAGATTACCATCTGCCACCCGCCGCGTTCCTTCGGCCAACTCTTTAATGGGAAGGCTGATAGACCGGGCCATAAAAAAGCCAAACCATACGGCACAAAATAAAACCAGCAAAGCGACAATTGAAAGGGATATATAATAGGTAATCTGAATCGGTTTTTTCAGCAGTTTTATCTGCTGATATTCCGTAAAGCCCTTGCGAATAAACTGCAAATTTTCCGCAAGATCCTCGGGGATCAGGATGGTGGCCACAACAAATCCAATGGCCTCACCAGGCTTCACGCCAAATGGAATGGTTCCGATGGTTTTGATAAACTCACCGGATGGAATGGCTTGCGAAATGGATCGAATCCCGTCCGCAGGCATTTCTTTTTTTATATTTTCAGCCGAAATAATGCCGAAATATTCGTTTTCAAGCTTGGGCGCCAGGGCAAACGTCAGACGCTCGGCATCGCGGGCATAGACCTCGACAGCATCAAGGTTAAATTCACGCTGGACAATTCGAATGTAATGCGAAAGGGCTTTACGGTTTTTATCATCCAGCAAATTCTTAGCTTTGATCTGGTAAGAAATACGTTCGAGGAAAAATTTATTGTTTTCTTCGGTCCGACTATACAGGCGTCCGCCCACCCACAATGAATTGTCTAGCGCCTGTTCGACCGGCACGTTAAACCAAAACTCAATGCTGGTGGTAATAAAATTGAGCGCAAAGAAAAATAAGACAATGGTCGGCAAAAGGGTCAGCGACACAAAAGCAATCACCAGTTTGGTTCTGATTTTGGCGCCCAAAACATTCCGTCTGCGATCATAGATCAGTTTTACCAGGTTTCGAAAAACCAGATAGATCATTAAGACCAGCAGGAGCAAATTGATGTTGATCAGGATGAACATCAACACCGTATTGGAAACGGCAATATCGGCGCCAAATTTGATGACGCGGCTTTCGACCAACGTCAACAAGGCCACAACAAACAAAATCACCAAAATCAGAATCAATTCGCGTTTGCGCCGTTTGAGCTCTTTTTCCGAAAGTGAAGATTTTCTTTTAAATCTGGGCCGTTTCATGGCATTTGTGGAGGACAATTTTTGCCTGAATAAGGACTTCCCATTTAATTTTCATGCAAAATTCAGGTATTAACAGGCTGCAATTAAAAAGTAAAATCGATGGTGTACCAATCCGTCTCAAAATCCCATAAAGACACAAAAAACAGAATGTAATGCAGATATAAAGGGAGGGTCTTCTTGCTCACTTCCGCCTTCACTCTTAGTTGGTATTGCTCGCCTTTTTCCAGCCTGTCTAATGGAACTATTTTTAAACTGTTGATTTCCGTCATCCATTTCTTTGCTTCGTCCAATGACTTGGTGACTTCGGAATTATTGTCTTTCCAGGAACGCGCAACAGTGAATTCTTTTTTAAGATTATCGTAAATGATCGTGTGGGTGACCTCCAGATCGGCAATCGCTTGGTCAAACCAAAGACCGCGCACACGATTCAATTGGGCAAAAAAGGAAAATGTAGAAGGCACGCCGCTTAATATGGCCTTTTTCATCTCCTCCCGGAAGGCCCCTTCAAGGTTTAAAAAGAGCAGCAGGTCATCCTTGGTATTGGATACAGTGATATTGGTCAAGGTCGCATCCTGTGCATAACTGGCCTGGGATACAAAAATAAGCAGTCCCAAAGCCAGAAAAAAGACGGAGTTTGTCCGTTTAAGCAACGCAGTCATATGAAAAAGCTACCAATTTACTTGATAGTTCATTTGGTTTAAATAACCATTTGGTAAACTCGTTGTCATTAAGTTGAATTTAAATCTCTTATTAATTTTCATGCAGGACTCAAGTATTAAATAGCCGAAACCTATTTAAATAGCAAGTGATTTGACCACTAACGCATTGCCTTGGTCACATCGGACAGCGGGTGCAATGGGTTGACAGAGTGGTCAACAAAAAGATTGTCGGCGACAGTTGGATTTGCTATAGCTTCCAGCAGCCTGCAGCTGGCCCTTGGGCCAAATCCGTGACATTTAACCAGGGAGATGGCTGTTGCTTGCCAAAGTCCTCAGCAGTGCCGTTCTGGGAATCGATGCCTATCCGGTCGAGGTGGAGGTGGATATCACTTCCGGCCTGCCCACTTTCACCACCGTCGGTCTTCCGGAGGCTGCGGTCAAAGAAAGCAAAGAACGGGTCAAATCCGCGGTGAACAACTCGGGCTATCGCTTTCCGGCCGACCGCATAACGGTTAATCTGGCGCCGGCGGACATCAAAAAGGAAGGCACCGGTTTTGACCTGCCCATCGCGCTGGGCATCCTGGCCGCCACCGGCATTATTCCCCAGGATCAGCTTTCCCGCTACCTCATATTGGGCGAGCTCTCTTTGGACGGGCGCATAAAGCCGGTTAAAGGCTCATTGCCCATGGCTCTGGCCGCCAAAGCGGCCGGCTATTCAGCCATAATCGTTCCTTTTGAGAACAAAGGGGAAGCTGCGGTGGTCAAGGACATCGAGGTATTAGCGGCTAAAACGCTGCCTGAGATTGTCGGATTTTTAAGGGGATTTACCCGGATCCGTTCAGAGCAGACCGATATAAATCAATTATTTGCAAATGACAGCCAAAATGTCGTCGATTATGCTGAGGTCATGGGCCAGGAGCATGCCAAACGGGCCCTGGAAATCGCCGCTGCCGGCAGCCACAATCTGATGATGATCGGCCCGCCGGGGTCCGGCAAAACCATGTTGGCCAAACGCCTGCCGACCATCCTGCCGCCCATCTCCTTTGAAGAAGCCCTGGAAACCACCAAAATATTCAGTGTTGTCGGCCTGTTGTCCAAAGGGCAGGCGCTGGTGACCACCCGGCCGTTTCGCTCACCCCACCACACCATATCCGATGCCGGCCTGATTGGCGGCGGTCATATCCCCCGGCCCGGCGAAGTCAGCCTGGCGCACAACGGGGTGCTGTTTTTGGATGAAATGCCGGAGTTTAAAAAACATGTTCTGGAAGTGTTGCGGCAGCCGATTGAGGATTTAAAAGTGACCATCTCCCGCGCCCGCACCACCCTGACCTATCCGGCCGATTTTATGCTGGTGGCCGCCATGAACCCCTGTCCCTGCGGCTATTTGTCAGATCCCAAACACGAATGCCGCTGTACCCATCAGCAGATCCACCGTTACCGCTCCAAGATTTCTGGGCCGCTGCTGGACCGCATTGACATGCACGTGGAAGTGCCGGCCGTGCCTTACAAAGACCTGATGCAGGATCATGCCGCCGAGGGCTCTGAGACCATTCGCCGACGCGTGGCTGCTGCCCGCAAAATTCAGGCCAAGCGCCTGGCACGCACCAAAATCTTTTGCAACGCCCAGATGAGCAGCCGTCACATCAAGCGCCATTGTCAGGTGGATGATACCTCCTGCCGGCTGCTTGAAACCGCTATCGACAAACTGGGCCTTTCGGCCCGGGCTTATAACCGCATCTTAAAGATTGCGCGCACCATTGCCGACCTGGAACAAGCTGCAGATATCCGTTCCACCCACATCTCGGAAGCCATTCAGTACCGCAACCTGGACCGCAGCCGACAATACAAATAGAGAAATAGCAGGGACGTCCCCTTCTCTCAAAAAATTTTGAAAATGTTTGTTTAGGTATTTAGCTGAAATTTAAATTTGGCAGATCTTTGGGCTTTAATAATGGGGGGTATATTGGGATATGGAAAGGATATTGAGTTTAAGCACTCCAGTATCGAACAGGACCGACGTCAATATGTACAAATCTTTGTCGAGGATAATAACCTATCCCGCCTTCGCTTAATTCAAATGCGGCCCTTCTCAATACAGAGGCCCGCTGCCCGGGTAGACGAATGTCGACAGCTTGGCCTTTAGTGTGAAAGCTGTTCTTGGCAGCGCTTTCATCATGCTCAAACAATAAAGAATTGGTTTTATGGCTTCGATATCCAGAAAGTATGTGAAAAGGTCCATCGGTTTTGAGTTTTAAAGAAATTTTATAAATTAAATCTAAAAGATCTGTATCAATTTGTTTTACATCATCTGTGCGAATATCGCGCATAATGTAATTTACATTCTCCAGAGCAGAAGCGACATACTCTCCATTTCGCCAATAAATACCATTGTAGCCTTCTTTGGTACGAGTATTAAATAAGGCCAAGGACCTAACCTCAGACGATAGATCACCAATGGCAGCAAAGGCGGACTTCGACGAGTAGCTGATTAAACCCGTCCAAATCATTAACCTTAAAAAACTTCGCCTGTTCAAGCCTTCCTTGAGGCAAGAAGATGGCATCCTTAGAAAAGACATTAAAGAATTTCCAAAAAATTTATATTGTTTCTATAAATTTAAAATTTTTGATATTTTCTCAGAAAATAGATCCCTACTTTGGTTGGATAATCGAAATGAAGTGTGTGAACCTATTTAAAAAAAATTCGGACAGAAAAATTTGAAACTATCTAATACAACTACGCATTGTTGTCAAGTATTACGCTATACAACATATTGTGGTCATATCCGGCTAAAAAAAGAAGCGCGGTTAAATCTTGAATTGTGAATTGGATCGGTATTGATTTTTATTTTCGGCTGGCGTAAACAATTCAAATATCTAAAACCGTTACGGAGGGCAAAGAAAATGGGGCATAAGATATTGGTCGCCTTTGATGAATCTGAAAATGCCAGACGCGCAGTTGAATATATCGCTCAGATCTTTCCGCGCGATGCGGAAATCACCTTGTTTAGCGTTCTTCAAGACTCCGCCGCTATCTGTGAAATGAACAGCCCTGAACTGACCCCGTATTTTAAGTCGCAACAGAGTGCCTTCTGCGCTTTAGAAGACAAAAAAAGGGGGGTGGTCAGTGATGCCGGCCAGAATGCGATGGCGTTTTTGGTCGAAAGCGGATTTCAAAAGGAGCTGATTTCCATTAAAATTGAAAACAAAAAAAATAACGTCGCCAAAGACATCGTTGAAGAAGCCCGGGCGGGATATGACCTTGTGGTGCTGGGCCGAAGAGGGTTGTCCGGCATGAAGGATTATTTTCTGGGAAGTATATCCCAAAAAGTGCTTCACATGGCACCGGATGTTTCGCTACTATTTGTCAACTGAAGACGACATTTTGGATAATTATAATGATCAAGCCTTGAAGCTATAGTCAAATCTTGAATTGTGAATTGACAGTGGTATTTCTATTTGGAATCGGATGACTTGATCAACGGCTTCATTTTTTTAGCCATCAGTCAAACGCCATATCTGTTTTCCATTCTTTCCAAACTTTTCCCACCAAATCCGGTCCGGGCTTCAGCGTTGCTTTTCCCGGACGCCAGCCCGACGGTGTTGCCTCTTTGCCTTTGCTTTCCCTGACCCATTGGAAGGCCTGAACCTGGCGTATGGTTTCAAAAACATTGCGCCCTACAGGAGGAGTGAGCACTTCGTAGCCTTGTACAACCCCTTCCGGATCAATGATGAACCTTCCTCGCATCTCAACGCCGGCATCTTCATCAAACACGCCAAACACCTTGCCGACTCTTCCGCCCGCATCAGAAAGCATAGGAAAAGGAATGCCACCTACAGGTTTTTTTTCTCAAACAATCGGAACAACAGAAGTGATAGTGCGGCAAGCGCAGCAACCACAATCCAATGGTTGATGCCGGTTACCTGAGGAACACTAATTTTGCCGTAGTTTCCGATACTGATGATATGGGCATTCATATAGGGATAGATCACGGCATACAGGGCGCCGCCGCATAACATTCCGAAGACACCCCACAGACCGTCAATTCTTCCTTCTCCGAGTGCGCCGGCAGCTGTTCCCGGGCAATAGCCTAAAAGCCCCCAGCCGATGCCAAAAAGCAGGCCACCGATCACAAGGGCGCCTATGGAAGTCGACTTCAGGCTCAGTTTGATCAGTCCCAGATCTTTAAAGAAATAAATACCGATGGCGGCAACCCCAATTGCGCTGAGCATAAATTTTAAGATGGTCATATCGAGGAACCGTAAGGCGCCGACCTGTTTATCGTATCTTAAAACCTGCGCTTTTTGCAGCAGGAAACCAAAAATGATGCCGGTAATAAGACCGTAGAACAAACTCATTTTTTATCCCCCTCGTTTACCATATATCAGATTGGCAGAGATGATGCCGCCGATAAAGAAAAAAGCCAAAGCAATAAAACCGCTGACCGAAAGCTGAGCCAGACCGCTCAGACCGTGTCCACTGGGTCAACCCCCAGCCAGGCGGGCCCCGACCAGGCCGATCGCACCGCCAATGAATGCCACAATTCCACGCTTAACCGGATTGGCACCAAACTTTTCGCGCCACATGTCGGGGACGGTTTGAATCTTGAATTCGCCGGAAAGCTTCGAAGAAATGAAAGCGCCGATGATGATGCCAACCACGAACAGTAACTGCCAGTTCGGAAGCGATGCGGGACCATACTTGCCTTTTTTGGTTGTAAAATACTCAAACTGAGAAGGGTCGATTCCCACTGCTTTTTCAATGACCGACGCACCGCGGGCAAAGGTTGTTGAAGCGCCGAGGAAATGACCGGCAACCAGAACTGAAAGCACCAACAAAACACCCGCCAACGCACCGGCAAAATAAGGATTCCAAACTCTTTTACGCATGGGATCTCCTTTTCTGATGATGGTTAGACAGTTATGAACATATACTCATAATTAAATCTACACATAATTGCAATAAAAAAATGGCGCTAAAAAACGATTATTCTGTAGCCATTATTCAGGTATCGCCGCATGCTGGGATGGCCTGACATCTCATCCAAAAAGGGTAATCCTTCACCATTAAAAGCAAACAAAGCCAGCTTTTCCATAAACACCTCCAATGTGGTTATATTGATGGGAAAAAGCGAACACCTTTGTAAATTAGCACGATCCGTGTTGTCTATAAAGACCGCTTTGCGGTCTATTCAACCGAAACTATCCACGATAAGGCCAAAATACATCCTTTTGACACAAAAGGGTAAAAAATGTACCCAAAACGCATCATTTTTGCTAAGGTAATAAGAAATCAACCGCCTCCCAGACCGCGCTGTGGTTGCACTCGAATCTGTACCCGACATTATCCCGAGGCACAAAACTAACCCACCCGTTAAAAATGGCCTTAAGGGGGTATCGAAAATGGACCCGCGCAAACCACCCAAAGAAGATCAATACCAAACCATTTTAGACAGCATCGCTGATGGTGTCTTCACGGTAGACTTAGACTTCCAGATTACATCCTTCAACCGTGCTGCCGAAGAGATCACCGGCTTTTCACGGGATACAGCCATCGGTCAGGCCTGCTCGGATGTATTCAAGACTGACGTATGCTCGGATGCATGCATTCTCAAACAGGCCCTCAAAGAGCAAAAAGCGATCGTGCACCGACCCGTGCACATCACTCGGACCGATAAAAAGCGCATACCCATCAGTGTCAACGCCACGCTATTGCGCAACAAAGCCGGTCATGTGATCGGCGGCGTTGAAACCTTCAGGGATTTGACGTCGGTTCAGAAGTTGCGCAAAGCGCTGCGCAAGCAGCATTCATTCAACGACATTGTCAGCAAGAATGAAAAAATGAATAAAATTTTTTCCATCTTGCCGCGAATTGCCGAGAGCAGCAGCACCGTGCTCATCGGGGGGCAAAGCGGCACCGGCAAAGAATTGATTGCCAGGGCGATTCACAATCATAGCCCCCAAAAAGACGGCCCCTTTATCACCGTCAACTGCGGCGCCCTGCCGGATACGCTGTGTGAATCGGAACTGTTCGGTTACAAGGCCGGTGCTTTTACAGATGCCAAACGCGATAAGCTCGGCCGGTTTGCTCTGGCGCAAAACGGCAGCATTTTTCTGGACGAAATCGGCGATATATCGCCGGCAGTTCAAATACGACTGCTGAGGGTATTGGAAAACCGCGTCTATGAGCCCCTGGGGTCCACCAAAACCATTGAGACCAATGCCAGGGTCATTGCTGCCACCCATCGTAATCTGGGAGAGCTTGTCAAAAAGGGCACGTTCCGAGAGGATTTATATTTTCGAATCAATGTCATCCGGCTGGCGTTGCCGACCCTTGCCGAGAGAAAATCCGATATTCCCCTTCTGATTGATCATTTCATCGAGCGGTTCAACCACATTCACGGCCGCAATATCCTCGGTATCACCCAGGAAGCCATCGCGGCGATGTTGATGTATCCCTGGCCGGGCAATGTCCGGGAGCTGGAAAACGCTATTGAGCACGCTTTTGCGTTGTGTCAGGGGGACTTAATCCAGATGGCGCATCTGCCGGAGGATATCATCCCCGCAAACGGCTCCATATTGGTCACGACCGGCTTGACGTTAAAAGAGGTTGAAAAACAAACGATCGAGCAAGCCCTAAAAAGAAATTCCTGGAAAAGAGTAAAAACAGCGCGTGAGCTGGGCATCAATAAAAATACGCTGCGTTATAAAATCAAGCGTTACGGCATCAATACCGAAAAATGAGATAACATTTCTAATCCTCGTATAATCAGCATCACCCATCCCTAAACTCAGTCACAAGCCGGTATTTATTTTCTTGGATCTGGCGGTTTTATCATCCGATGTTCCTGTGTATTTTGGGTTAAAAGTATACCCGTATATTTAGATTCAGGGTACAGATATAACCCACACTTTTGCGTTTTCGGGTGGGCTGAAACGGCGCATTTATATATATACACAGTTTTATCAAATAGTTATATTTGACGATCAGACACTGGCATGTGTATTGCTGCACTATTTATTATCATCACCATTCCCTCTTTTACAATCGAGTCCGCCATGAAACCCTTAATGTTAGCGGCCAGTATTGTTTGTGCATTAATTTTTTTACTCATCGTTCCGCAAAATATATCGCTGTCCGTCGGAGCGAGTGAGAATCACTGCTTTACCTGCCATACCAATCCCCGCAAACTGATCCAGATAACCCGCGAAATTGCAAAAGCACATAAGGGTAAGCCGGCAAAGTCTTCAGAAATAGCCGGTGAGGGCTGAGGCGGCGATGTGGAGCCGTTGGCGCCGCACGAAAAAATTTACGTGGACAGTGAAATCGCAGAGGACGAATTTCACGGTGAGCTCAGCTGTGACGAATGCCATGGCGGCAATCCCAATGATCCCAACTGGAAAACCGCCCATGAGGGCGTGGTAAAAGACCCCTCTTACCCGGACCCGTCGTCGTCCTGCGGGCAGTGCCATGAAGATATCGCCGAGCATTATGCCAGCAGCCTGCACATCAGCCTGTCCAGTTTCAAAAAAATTACCGAAAAGCGCCTCGGGTCGAATCCGGCTCTGCAGGACAAACTCACTGAAGCCAGAGCAGCGCATTGTGGTGGCTGCCACAGCAGCTGCGGCCAGTGCCATATCAGCCGCCCGGAATCCGTCGAAGGAGGGCTTCTGGAGGCCCATCTCTTTCAAAAAAAACCGCCGATGCACCAGGTCTGCACCGCCTGTCACGGCAGTCGTGTAGAAAAGGAGTATTTCGGAAAAAACGCAGGAATTCCGCCGGATATCCACAAAGAAAAATATTTTAAGTGCAACAAATGCCACACCGCGGAACAGATGCACGGGGACGGCAATCAATACGGCAACCGATACGAGGTTGAAAACAGCCCCAAGTGTCTCGACTGCCATGCGGAAATCTACAGCGAGAAATCCGAAAATGCCTCACAGCACAACGATCATAAGGACAAACTCAGTTGTCAGGTATGTCATTCCATGCCTTACAAGAACTGCTACGCCTGCCACGTCGGTCGCGATGAACAAGGTCTGGCCTACTATAAAACCACAGGATCGATGCTGGGCTTTAAAATCGGGCTCAATCCCTTGCAAAGTGATAAGCGGCCCGAGAAGTTTGTCACCGTCCGGCATGTCCCCGTGGATCCACATACCTTTAAATACTACGCCGATATCAAGCTGGCGAATTTTGATGCGTTGCCCACATGGAAACTGGCGACGCCTCACAATATCAGGCGTCAGACGCCCCAAAACAAATCATGCAATGCCTGCCATGGTAACCATCAGCTTTTTCTGAGTAAAAATGACGTGAAGCCCGAATATGTTAACGCCAATGCGAAGGTGATCGTGCCACCGGAAATGGTCCCGCAGAAGGTTGATGAATAGGGTGCCGTTTGGCGCAAAAAAAGGAGGGGTCATGAAAAATAAGCGTTCATACATTCTGATTCCGGCCCTGGTGCTTTCCCTAATCATTGTCGGCTGTGCCTCTCAAAAAGCCTCACAAAAAGCAATGACGACCGAAGAGATGGTGGCCGAGGCCAAAGAGTCGATCTGTGAGGTCACTGTTTCGGAAGCAAAAGAATTGCTGGATAAGGGGGGCTATGTTTTCTTGGATTGCCGCGAGCCCAAAGAGTACAAGATGGGTCACATTCCAGGGGCAGTGAATATCCCCAGGGGCCTGCTGGAATTTAAAATCGCTAATAAGGTGCCGGACAAAAGCACCCAGATTGTCATGTACTGCAAAAAGGGGGGACGGGGATGCCTGGCCGCCTGCACCCTCTGCCGAATGGGCTACGAAAACGTCGTGAATATGGACGGCGGATGGCTGGCCTGGGAAAAAGCAGGATATCCGGTTGAATAAGCCCCCTAAGCGGTGATGGGTTCCCGGAAAAAATGCATGCGGCGCCAAAAATCAAGCGCGCATTGTGAATCCCCTCAGATCGGATTATGGACGCGTATCCATATCTGCACGAACTTTCTCGCCTTTAAACAGGGTCCCTGTTAGAAGCGTCATTATTGATGGTCATGCCTGTGTTCGAAGATCGTCAAAAACCATTATGCAAAGGAGAAAGGAGGATGGGAATGTTCAGGAAAACATCGATTCTTGTACTGATCATATTGCTGGCAACCGGACTTTCTTCCTGGAGTTTTGCAGCCAAAGTACCGGCTCCTGAAAAAGGAGGGGAAGGCTTCAAAGCAGTCAACCTGGAAGAAGCAAAGAAACTTCACCAAAATGGTGCGACCATAGTTGCCTGCCACAGCCACACGACCGATTTTATGAAAGGTCATCCTTCCGGCACCATCCACATCACGTGTTTGGTTCCAAAAGACCACAAGCGTACTGATCTACCGCTTAACGAGGTCGATTTTGATGTAACACAGCTTCCCAAAGACAAGGAAACGCCGATCGTAACCTATTGCGCGTCGAATACATGATGGAAATCCTATCACGCTGCCAGGTTGGCAGTTGCGAACGGTTACAAAAATGTCTACTGGATGAGAGATGGGATTAAAGGCTGGAAAGCGGCCGCTTATGCCACCGAAGGCAATCCGGAACTGCTTGAGGCCCTGATGGCTGTAAACAAGAATGATTTTGCCACCCTCATCATTACCGAAGACCATGCCCGAAAGATGCAAAATTGTGCGTTTGTCGATTTTCGGGATGAAAAGAAATTCAAAGAGGGACATGTCAAGGGGGCGCGTCATGTCGATTACAGCAATATGTTCTCGAAACCAATGATGGAGGAGCTGAATAAAAGCAATAACCTGATCATCATTCATGATGTTCAGGCTGTCGCAGGTACCATCGCCACGACTTTAAAGCTTATGGACTACCCGAATGTATATATCCTCGAGTAGGGATCTGTGTAAAAATCGCTCGAGAATCATACAGGCATGACCATTTTTACCAGGCGCCATCAACCCCTTCGGTTATAATTATGTCAAAGACAAGTTAGAGGGGGATCAAATCTTGAATTGTGAATTTAAAGCGGCATCTCTATTAAGAATCGGAGCACATTCTTGATTGATCCAGTCATTAGTTCGCCACATTGTTAAATCTGTCAAAACAAAGCTGATAAATGAAGAAAGACTTAAATTTAAGAGCCAGATTTTATGCTATAAATTCACAATTAAAGATTTGAGGCTTTTGTTTCTGTAAGATTGGAAACCATCACGCACATTTCTTAGGGGGCTTGGGGGCAGAAATCTCCCTCCGGCTACTCCGTCTTGAATTATATTGACATTGCTTTGTGAGCGTAATATCTCAAAATTTACTTTGTGCTCTGTTGAAGTTAAATTTCAAAGACACTGTTAGTTCTGACAAAATATCTTTTTGACACTTCTGCTTATCCACTGACTGAACTCTCAAGCAACAAATTCTTCCTCCTCTGAAATAGATGCTAATTCTTCTAAAGTCTTAACCCAAAAAGTTACAAAAAGCTCCAATAGTGTTCTTCGCCGTATCATTATGGAGATTCTTTCACCCAAAAAGGAGGTAATCAATCATGATCAAAAATATTGTTTTTGCACTGCTATTGATAATTGTAACAGTGATTTCATCACCCGCCGCTGACACTGTAACAATCAATTCTAATAGTACTACCTTAGTTGGGGAACCGGTGATGTTGACAGGCAAGTTGACTAAGCCGCAAGGTGATGGACCATTCCCCGCTGTGGTACTGTTGCACGACTGTCGCGGACCTATGCCCGAGTATGAGGTGCCATGGATAGAAAGGCTTACAAACTGGGGCTATGTAACCTTTCGAGTGGACAGTTTTGGGCCGCGTGGTGAGTCAAGCGTTTGCACTAAGCTATTGGCTGTAGCTCCTTGGACACGTGCTCAGGATGCTCACGATGCTAAATCCTATCTTGCCACGCTCCCATTTGTGGAAGGTAACAAAATTGCGGTGATGGGCTCAGGGACTGGAGGTTGGGCGACGCTATACTCGGTTAATAAAGGGACTTCATTTCAAGAGCGCGGGAATCCCTTCCGAGCAGCTGTGGCTCTTTATCCGTACTGTCATTTGCCCGAATTCGAATCAGATGCACCGGTCCTCATCCTCATCGGTGAATTTTCCGGGTGGTTTCCGGCAGAGAAATGCTTAGACATAGCAAATACAAAAGGTGCCGCAAGTGATGTGACCCTCAAGATTTATCCTGGCACATACATGCATTTCGACTTTGAAGAGGGTGAAAAAATTTGGCATGTGGAAGATAGACAAGTTAAGTACAATCCGGAGGCAGCGACTGATGCGATTGCGCGGGTCAAAAACTTTCTCTCAAAAAACCTGAAATAACCCTTAATATAAGATACAATCTCCGCTTAGCATATAACAAGGCAGAACTGCGACGGCGCGGATGCCGCGCTATTGATATTAGCGGTGGGCTCGCCTTTGGATGTCGTAGCGCAGGATTTTGCGCCGCAGGGTGTTTTTATCAATCCCCAGCTCGCGGGCGGTGGCCATTTTGCGCCAGTTGTTGTGGTTCAAGGCGCGGATGATGGCTTGCTTTTCGATGGCTTTGAGGGACGTTTCGACGGGCAACTGAAGCGGCTCTTTCTGAGGTTGAATCTGTTCGGGCAGATACGCCAGGCGAATCATGCCGTCCAGACTCAAAACAAAAGCGTGCTCGATGGCATTTTCCAATTCGCGCACATTGCCCGGCCAATCATACAGCGTCAGCGCTGCCAGCGCGTCCTGGGATATGCCCACGATTTGTTTGCCGGTCAGGGTATTAAAGCGCTCGATAAAATGATCTACCAACAGGGGGATATCCTCCTTACGCTCCTTTAAGGGAGGTAGCCGCAACCCGACCACATTGATCCGAAAATACAGATCCTCGCGAAATTGACCGGCAGCAATCATTTCTTTCAGATTACGATGGGTGGCGGCAATCACCCGGGCCTTCATCTGCTGGGTCGATGTCGCGCCCAGCGGTGAGAATGTGCGGTTTTCCAGAACGCGCAGCAGACGCGTTTGCATGGCCGCTGAAATATCGCCGATTTCATCCAGAAAGATGGTGCCATCCTTAACCAGCGCAAAGCGGCCCGGCTTGTTGTGCTTGGCATCGGTGAAGGCGCCGGCCTGGTATCCGAAAAGCTCCGACTCGATCAAGGTGTCGGGCAAGGCACCGCAGTTGACCGCCATAAAGGGCGCCGTCCGCCTCGGGCTGTGATTGTGAATCGCCCGGGCCAGCAATTCTTTACCGGTCCCGCTGGCGCCCTCGATCAGAACCGTGCTGCGGCTGTCAGCCACCTGCGGCAAAATGGAAAATAGCTGCAACATCTGATGATTTTTGCTGACAATATCTTCAAACGAGTGCCTATTATAGATTTCGCGGCGCAGTTTGTTCAGCTCCGATAAATCACGAAAGGTTTCCACTCCCCCGATCACATTTCCCTGGTCATCGCGCACTATACCAGTCGTAACACTGATGGGAATGCGTTTATTATCCGCCCGCACGATAAAAACAGGTATATTCTGGCAGGGCTTTCCGGTCTTGAACGTTTTTTGGATGGCGCACCCGGACTCGCAGACTTCCGCCCGCATGACTTCAAAGCAATGGCGACCGATAGCCTCCGAGCGCTTCACCTGTGTGATTTTTTCGGCGGCGCGATTAAAAGAAGTGATAATCATCTTGCGGTCGACGGTGAGCACGCCGTCAGTGATGCTGTTGAGGATGGACTGGTAATCGGTGTGTTTGGAAGGGTCAGGGATGTTCATTACCGCTCTCCTGATCAAGAGGGTGTAAATTGTTCCCTTAATACTTTTATAATAGATGCGTTTTGTTCCCTCATAGAGCAGTTTGTTCCATATGTCAATTAAAATTTTTAATGGTATAAGGCGTATCTTTCATAAAATTGGCAGCTTACTGTGTAGCCCAGTTGCTGGCATGGATATTGCCACAGATCGCCATAAAAAGTCGGTCAAATAGGCGGGTGGTTTGGAAATAGCGGGTTTCTTGCGTCTTCCGGGGTGGCTCTTCCGAATCACCTATATCAATGCCAACCGTTTAGCGGAAAGGAGGCTCATATTGTTTAACAAACATCTACTTACATCTAAGCGTTTTTGGTTGCTGACCGCTTGCTTGATCTGCGCAATGGGTGTGCTGCTCGTCATTCAAAGCCCGAGCGTAGTGGCCGGTGATAAAGCCAAAGCCAAAAATATGGATCGCATGAAAGCCTATCAGGTGTATCAAGCAAAATGCACGGGTTGCCATGACTCGGTCGCCAATCCGGAACTGCCGGGACGAACCCGCGATGACTGGCATCTGGTGGTCAACGTGATGCACGGCTACGGTTTGGGTCTATCCACAGAAGATAGCGAGATGATCATCGACTTGCTTTACCAACTGCGCAAAGGGCTGGAACGCGAAGCCGGTTAAACGGTCAGGTCTTTTAATTATCCAACCACAAGGAGGAACTCGCATGAAACGAAGAACCTTTTTAAAATCAATTGCGGCCACCGGTGCGGCGGCCTCAGTTGGCAGTGCGGCCAATTTCATGCTGCCGCGCAAAGCACACGCCAAGAAAAAAGTCGATATCGGCGAAATCAAAAGTGTACGCATCGATGTTCTGTCTGAGACCAGCTGGTTTAACAATGACATCTTAAAAAAGAATATGATGGACTATGGCGGCGCCATGACCAACCAGTACACCATCCCGTGGGACAATGACAATTCGGGCGGTTATGCGGCCTTGATCACGGTAACGACCCTGGAGGGCAACGAGCGCAAAATTTTGATGGACTCCGGCTGGAGCAATGATTGGATGGATTACATCTTTGAAGAGAAAAACGATATCGCCAACATGCTCAAAAAAGACGAAATTGAAACATTTGTCCTCTCGCACTGGCACCTGGACCACACCTGGGGCATCGAATCAACGCTCAAGCACAAGCAGGATATCACCATGTACGCCCCCAAAACCTATTACCCGGAAGACATGGCGCTCTTAAAGGAAAAAGCTCACCATAAAGCCAAGGACAAAAATAGCGGGGAGATGATACACGTAGCCAAAAATGATTATCCCCATACCGGCAAACTGGTACTTTGCACCCCGGATGGTGATAAGGGAGATGGCGTTTATCGCCTGATGCCCGGGGTGGCGGTGAGAATGTTTGATGTCCCCATTTTGTTGCGCGTGCGCGGAGAAAACGTCCTGTATTTCAACGTCAAAGACAAGGGTATCGTGACGGTCACCGGATGCTGCCATCCGGGAATTCTTTCGCTGTTTTCCTATGCGCGCAAGAACTTCAAGGGCTACCAGCCCTACGGCTGTTATGGCGGTCTGCACATTACCTTGTTTGAGACCTGGGAGCCCAAATTCGATGACATCATCAAGGGCGTCAAGGCCTTCAAGATTCAAAAGCTGGGATGCAATCACTGCACCGGATGGATCTGGGCCGAGAAAGCGGCCGCAGCCGGGGTGCCGGTGGTCAAAGGCACGGACAAATACAAGGAATACAAGCGAACGTCCACCGTGGCCAAAGCCAGCAACGTCTTTCTGACCAACGGCGACCATGTTGTCTTTTAAACAGACCCATGAACGGCATGAAACGAAGAGAAAGGAAGCGCCATCTGTCGGTTTCTTTTCTCTTCTTTACCATCTACATGATTCATAGGTGATCATATGAATACCACAATAAACGCAGAGAAAAGGTTTAATTACGGGTTCGGGCTCATCAATTTTGTGGTGGTCTTCGGAATTGTGTGGCTGCTGTGGTATATTTTCATGAATCCGAACACGGTCATGAAACTTTACACTCCCATGTACGGGTTTGCCCTGCTGGTGGTGCTGTTATCGTCGATTGTGCTGATAGCCAATGTGGCCGGTTATTATCCTTTTGCGGAACCTTCCGCCGACGGCAATCGGGTCGGTCGCGGTATTTTGCTGACCGTGGCGGCCTTTGTTCTGATGCTGTTTATCCATTATGTCATATTCTGGTTATTTATCGGCAAACTGGGCGTTGCCTATTTCAGCCCTCAGTCCATTGTGGCCTCCGGAGGCACCGGAGCCGAGCCATTCGTGGCGCGTGAAAATGCCTCGACGGCAATTGTTTATTTCTGTACCGCCTTTCTGTGGGTGGCACTATTCTGGAACCTGGGCTTTGGAAGCTGGCCCTGGCAAACCGTGGGGCGCGGCACCCTGGCGTGGTCGCGTCTGTTTGCCATCCTGTTTTTTGTCAGCCTCGTTTACATCATCCTGTTTCATCCCCATGTGTGTCATTTATTCTATCCGGCCCAATCCAAAGCCGGCGTCTCACCATGGTGGGAAGGCTTTTGCGAGACCGGCAGTGCCTTTGTCGGCCTGGGCCTGGTGCTGTGCTCCTTATTCTGGATTACGGCCTCAAGCCTGCTCTGGGAAGGCAAACCGTGGGCACTCATGAACAAGGACGGTGAGGGTAACTTCATCAAAGGGATTGTCACCTTTGCGGCCACGCTCTTCATGGGCTGGATTATGATGTGGATTCTGCTTCAAATCTTCACCGCGGTCTGGGATGAACCGTTTATGGGGGGCCAGTACACCGATGGGCCTGACTTCCGGTTTATCCATGCCGGCGAGGTGGCCGGCTTTTTCATCCTGGCCACATTTATTCTGAAAAACTATTTTGGTAATTTCCCCAATATGGCCAATATCTGGGCACGGGCGATCATTCGCACCGCCATCGCCATTGCCGGAGGCATTTTGTTCTATGCCTTTTATTATTCGCCTCTGGCCACATTTTTTCTGGCCAAAGTGCCCGGTGTCGCCCAGCCAGGGGATACACCGCTGGTCTGGATCCTGCTGTTTCTGAGTATCATCATGATCCAGAGCGAGTTTTTCGGAGGCTGGCCCTTGAAAAGGCAGGAAGAATAAAATGGTTGATCAAAACAAACGCCTTTTTTTCAGGCGCGGCTGGCTGCGCCAGGTGGGCGAAATTGTTTCCGGTTTTAAAGAAGGCATGCACGAGGCCGAGCAGGAAGCCGCTTTTGAGCGTTATTTTAAATCCTATGATTCCAGTTATGCCCTGACCCTTGCCTATCCGGATGATCTATTGTTGGAAACCGCACGGCGGCATGGGATCGAAACCGAAGGGCGCGAAAAAAACGACATCATCAAGGAGCTTTTTAAAAAACACGGTGGTGGCGAATATGGATCTTGACAGCTTTTTCCGCAATAAAGTGGAGAGCTTGCTGATCACTGCTTCCTGGGTCGAGCAGGTCCAACAAATGCTGGGCCTAAAGGGCGTCAGTCAGGTTTGGGGAGACCGGCCGGAGTGGTATGTCTGGATCGACGGCGCCCCGGGGGTTTACGCCCTGGTCTTTGAGCTAGGTGAGGCCATTCAGGCTAGCAATCAGACTCTGTATTTGGGCCGGTTTGCGGTCAAATGCTATCCCTATGTTTCGGCCGGCGTCTTCGAGGCATTTTCACCCCGGGAACGGGAAATGGTCAACAGTGATCTGTTTGACCACACTCATACGCCCCGCTTGGAAACCCAACAGGAAATACCCGAGGCCTTTTTTACCATCGGCAGCATCTCATTTGCTTTGGATGCGGCCGAAACCGTTGCGCTGTTCACATTTGACAGCCTTAATTTTCTGAGATGGACGGCCTCAACAGGGAAAAACGGTACAGCGAATCATCTGCCTGAAAAAAGCCGCATTCGCAATATCCCCGGCTGGCAGGTTGGCTCTCCCCTGTTTGACCGACTGGTTAGTTTGTACGCTTTTTATTCAAAACAGCCACCGGTATTTGTCGGTGCAACCCGATCTCCGGGGTTTGAAACCATTATCAAATCCCATCAAACCCCGGCGAGTCGGGTGTGCGCTGACATCCAGCAATGGTCGACCAGCGTGCTGTTTGCCAATCCAGCCGACCCTAATACATGGGTGGATACCCTCTGGCGCTCACAGCTGGAATCCGAAGAGCAAATTGTTTTTGAACATGCCTGTACGCATCCGGCTTGCAGCCACCCTGCGGGCAATGTGTTGCCGCCGGTTGGCATCAATCCCCTCTGGTGGAACCTGGCACACGCGGATTTAAAATCTCAACTCGCATCCACCTGCGGTTGCGAAGATCACGAACATCACACGTGTGAGGCGGAATAAGGATAAGGATAGGTCTAAATCACATGAGACATTTTGACTTTAATCGGTAGCGAAGCTTGCAATAGGCAGGCTCTTTTAAGATATAAAATCAATGGAAAGAGTGGCGATACCGGTATTTGAATCGCGCGTTTCTCCTGTACTGGACTCATGCCAGCGCATGGTGGTGGTGGACATCGAGAAGGGCTGTGAAATCCGCCGGCAGGAACTGAACCTTGACAAAATGTCCATCCATGAGCGCATCGAGGTCATGGCCCGTTGGGGAATTCGCAAAATTATCTGCGCCGGCGTCAGTGACATCATGTGCCGATTTTTAGCCGGCAAAAACATTGCACTGGTCAGCGGCATAGCCGGCGAGCTTGAAAAAATCATCAATGCCTATATCTGCAACCGATTGGATGATGCCTGTTTCATGATGCCGGGCAAGCATGACAAGAAGAACCCATAACGAACTGTCCCCAGCGGCTGTATCTGAAAATCCTGCCCACCATTGCCAAAGTAGATCAAACCGCCCAGATCGACGCCACCCACATCTCCGAAGCCATCCACTTTAGGTGGGGATCAAATCTTTGACACTACTAAACTCCAAACGTAGTTGAAAAAATAGTCAAATAAACTTAAGATTCCTTTCAGAACAATCTTGAAAAACACGAAGCGATACATGCTTTGCAAAAGTAGCCTTTATTTAGATAAATGCCGCTGAACCCGACCCATAGCCGACTCGCAGACACAAGTGCCAATGCGATCCAGGAAACTTTTATCAGCTACCGGAGCCAGTTTGATGAGGTGACCACGCGTGCCCAATCACGTTTTGAGACCCTTGACTGGCAGGGCATGCGCGCCGATGCAGCCGCCCGTTTGAAGATCTACAAAAATGAAGTAGACAAAATAGAAAGCACCATTCGCCAGTTGCTGGATGATCAGACAGAAGACAGACAGGTCTGGGAAAGCCTAAAGGCGACATACGCATCTCTGGTCAACTCGCGCCGGGACCGCGAGCTGGCTGAAACCTTTTTTAATTCCGTTACGCGGCGCATATTTGCCACCGTCGGCGTTGACCCGCAAATAGAGTTTGTCGACACCGATGCGGACCCATCTTCTGATTCAGCGACTTCAAACGTTTGCCGGTCATATCCAGGAAAAAAATCGATCACTGACCTGATCTGCAAGGTTCTGGCCGGTTATCCGTTGGCCGCCGGATTTTACAACCTCGAACAGGACGGCGGGCGGGTGGCTGCTAAAATCGAAGCCCATCTGCGTAAACTGGGACTGCCGGCTGCCATCGATCGCATTGAAATGGTGGACGACGTTTTTTATCGCGGGATGGGCGCTTATCTCATCGGTCGCATGTATTGTGGCCAACATCTGGTTCCGCTGGCCATAGCGATGTTAAATTCATCTGCTGGCATAAGCGTGGATGCGGTTCTGCTGCAGGAAAACGATATCAGCATTTTATTCAGCTTTACCCGCTCTTATTTTCATGTGGAATCGGCCGGCCCACGCGATTTAATCAGCTTTCTCAAAACACTCTTGCCACAAAAGCGCATCGCCGAGCTGTACACGGCAATCGGCTTTAACAAGCACGGCAAAACCATTCTCTATCAGGAACTTTTAGGGCACCTATCGGAATGCCGGGATGAACAATTTGACATCTCTCCCGGGGAAAGCGGCCTGGTGATGATTGTTTTTAACATGCCCAATGATGATCTGGTATTTAAGCTCATCAGAGACCGCTTCGGTCGGCCCAAACAAATCACCCGGCAGCAGGTAAAGAAAAAATACCGGCTGGTGTTCGAACATGATCGCGCCGGCCGTCTGATCGATGCGCAGGATTTTGAATTTTTAAAATTTGATGATTGTTTTTTTGCACCGCACCTGCTTGCCGAGCTGCAATCTGAAGCCACTCAAACGGTAAAGATCGAAAATAATCATGTCATCCTCTCCCATGCCTATGTCGAACGCCGGGTGACGCCTTTAAATATTTACCTGCAAAAGGCCGAAGCGGCGGCCGCCCGCAATGCCGTTATTGACTTTGGCGCTGCTATTAAGGATCTGGCCGTCAGCAATATCTTTCCTGGCGATATCCTCTTGAAAAATTTTGGTGTTACCCGTCATGGGCGTGTTGTCTTCTATGATTACGATGAATTGTGTCCGCTGACGACCTGCAATTTTCGCAACATACCGCAACCTGCCAGTTATGAAGATGAGTTGGCCGCTGAGCCCTGGTATGTCGTTGGAGAAAATGATGTGTTCCCGCAGGAGTTTAAACATTTTCTAGGCCTGACGGATCATCTATTAGAAATTTTTTTAGAGCACCACTCCGATCTGCTGGATGTCGATTTCTGGCAGAAGGCCCAGGCGGCCGTTAAAGCCGGTGAACTGCCGCATATATATCCATATGCCCAAAGTCGACGCCTTTTTTGAGATAACTTCTATTTAACCGACCTTAAATCCAATTAGTAGCCCCATCAAAAATAGGAATTTCAAATTAAAGGTGGCCGTTGACTTCGACTGAATTTGGCCTTAAGGTCTTTTGACACCGTCGGTTGTCGACGCCGTAGGTTAGGAAGACATACGGTTGACTTTTATGTACTAATCAAGACGAAATGGACAAAACACCATCTGGCACATTCAGATTAATACCTGAATTTTGCACGAGTCGGAGGCTTTCATATGCAAGGCATTTAAGGGCGAGGCCATAGTCAGCTATGCCTCGGCCTTAATAACGCAGCAGATGGAAGCCTCCGGCTCGCCCGCAGGGTGAAAATTAATGTGATAAAATCGATCATCATCCTTTTTACTTGTTTGGTATTTGACTTTAATTTTAGATTTTTCACAACCTGCTGTTTTTAATATTTTCTTACTTTCTCATTAATTTTCATACAAGATTCAGGTAGGGAAAGGAGGGATATTAACCATGGGCGACCCTGTTAAAGTGGATGGTATCGAGGTGCTTGGACCCGTTGACGAGGCGTTTTCTCAAATTCTGACGCCTGAAGCCCTTCAGTTCGTTGGCGCCCTGGCGCTCGAATTTGAATCGCAACGCAAAACACTGCTGCAAAACCGTCAAAAGAGACAGACCGAAATTGATGGCGGAAAGCTGCCCGATTTTTTAGAGGAAACCCGGTCGATTCGCGAAAGCGACTGGCAGGTGGCACCGATACCGGATGATTTAAAGGATCGGCGGGTGGAAATCACCGGGCCGGTGGACCGCAAGATGATTATCAATGCGCTCAACTCCGGCGCCAGCACGTACATGGCGGATTTTGAAGACTCGCACTCGCCCACCTGGAAAGGAACCATTGAGGGACAAATCAATCTGTGCGATGCGGTCAACGAAACGATCTCTTTTGTCAATCCGCAGGGCAAGCAGTATAAGCTGAATCCGGAAATCGCTACCCTGATCGTCAGACCGCGGGGCTGGCATCTGGTTGAAAAACACATCACCGTCGATGG
>Ga0209536_100002177_pt1 | contig 31879 bp, 27 predicted proteins | sample DeeMarSeWOR28_12_FD_187461 | JGI IMG/M metagenome (GOLD analysis project Ga0209536, IMG submission 187461) | Marine sediment microbial communities from White Oak River estuary, North Carolina - WOR-2-8_12 (SPAdes) (version 2) | ecosystem: Environmental > Aquatic > Marine > Intertidal zone >... | reverse complement strand
GGCCTGCCGGTGGCAGGCACACAGAGAGGTGGGATTATACTAATTCATGGAGGGATGCTGGGGCGAGTTGGTCCGGAGGGATAAATCCTTGTATTTCCATATGGTAATATTTATCTATTCCACTCTGCGTTATCACCGTGTACCCTGTGGTTCGTGAAATAACCACAGCGACCGCAGGCCTGCCGGTGGCAGGCACACAGAGACGTGGATTAATAATATCTGGGTAAGGTAATCACGGAACTGGAAGGGTAATGGAAAATATTCAGTTGAGTAATTCTTTTACCGTTGTTTTTAAACAAAATGGTCGCAAAGAAATCGTATGATTAGCCGGTAAAGCTCAATCAGCGGCGTTAATCACGCAAAATCTTCTTCGCGACCAGTAGATTCAGGAATAATTTAGATAAAAACCTCAACCATTGGGTTAAAGGGCTTTCTGATATCTTTTATTTACTTCTTCCCAATTGACTACGTTCCAGAAGGCAGCGATGTATTCCGGGCGTTTATTCTGGTACTTGAGATAATAAGCATGTTCCCAGACATCCAGACCGAGAATAGGTATACCCGGTGCCTCCGCAATATCCATAAATGGATTATCCTGATTGGGAGTGGAAGTAACAAATAATTCCTTCCGGTCATTTACGCAGAGCCAGGCCCATCCCGAACCAAACCGGGTAGCTGCCGCATTGGAGAATTCTTCCTTGAATTTGTCTAACGAGCCGAATTTACTATTGATCGCAGAGGCAAGTTCTCCTGCCGGCGTACCGCCTCCATTCGGAGACATCACGGTCCAGAACAAGGAATGATTATAATGCCCTCCACCGTTGTTTCGGATTGCGCCAGAATTACTGCCAACCGCTTTCATGATTTCTTCGATTGATTTTCCTTGCAGACTGGTACCTTCGATGGCTGCGTTCAGTTTTGAAACATATCCGCCATGATGTTTTCCATGATGGATTTCCATGGTCTGCGTATCGATATACGGTTCCAATGCATCAAATGCATAAGGTAATGATGGTAGTTCAAATGACATAATTTTGGTTTTTTTTAGTTTAACATATTTTATGTTTGATTCCTAAGTTTAATAAAGAATTTATCAATAATTTGTTTGCATTCCCGGGCTAAAACATTCGATTTTATTTGTGTTTTTGGATGCACGATGGCTTTTTTTATACGGCTGAATCCCCTCTTTGGGTCTTCCGCTCCATAGACCAGTCTTTCCAGTTGTGCCCAATGCATCGCGCCTGCACACATCACACACGGTTCCAGTGTAACAAATAATGCACAATCTGTCAAGTATTTTGCTCCTAAATAATTGAAAGCAGACGTTAAGGCAATCATTTCAGCATGAGCGGTTGAGTCATTCAACTTTTCTATCTGGTTATACGCTTTTGCAACTATTCGGTTTTTGCATACAATCACACATCCAACAGGTACTTCATTTTGTTCGAATGCGATTCCGGCTTGCCTGATGGCCTCCTTCATAAAATACTCATCCGAAAGGAAATCTGGATCCATTATCTAATTAATTTTAATGCTGTGCATGATTGCCGAGGCCGTAGTTGCCCATTGGCTTTTCTGCCGGAAGGGAGCTATAAAAGTAAAAATGTAGATCTGGTAATCTTTTAAGGTATACTGGATATAATAATATTTTCGGTCGGGATTTTCCTGCCGGAACAGGCTTTCTCCCGGTAATACCGTACCGTAAAACTCAAAAACGATGTAATCCCTTTTGTTGATGTTTTCAATCGATTCCCTCATTAATTCTACATCATCAAATAGATTTTGAATATTACTCCGGTATAATTCCTGCAACAATCCTAGGTCCTGCTCCTGCCATTTGGAAGCAAAATTATTCACGGAAAAATCAACCTCCTGACTTGGATTTGTAAAATAGGCTATCGGCATTCGATAGGAAATGGATTTATTTTGAAGCTCATCCGGTGGAAGCAGGTAAAAATCAGCAGGCAATCTGGCGGTAATATTTTCGCTTACTCTGGTCTTGATTAATTTTTCCTGTTGCGATGAGAATAAGAGAAAGATTCCGACAATATATATAAATCGAATCATATAAATCGAACTTGAAACCCGTACGTAAAATTATACAATTAAACCCGAAATATACATAAAGTTCAGACTTTATTACTCAAAAAATATAATGTAATACATTGATTATCAATCACATATTCAATATGTTAATTTTAATTCCCATTTTTTCCCATGTCATCAAACGGTTTTTCAGATGAACAATCAGTTGACCCATTGTATCCGAATAATTATCAACAGGAGATGATTCATCATTTACTAAAAAACGGGATGGATGGAGCCTGTAAAAGGAAGATTGCCTATTTACTCATCTGATGTTCAAAGGGATGTCTTGAAATTACATTCGAATAAAAATCGATCCGGAATCAAATGATTTTATGGTAAAGATGCAATCTATTTTGATCTATTTGTAAATTTGCCCCGTTAAAACGGATAAGATCATGTTAAGAACACATACCTGCGGGGAACTGCGCATTCAACATATCAACCAGCAAGTTTCACTGACAGGCTGGGTACAAAGGATAAGGGATAAAGGCGGCATGATCTGGATAGATTTGCGGGATCGGTATGGAATAACACAGCTCATCTGTGATGAGAGCAGAACCCATCCCGATATAATAAAAAGGGTCCGTTCCCTGGGCAGGGAATATGTAATTCAGGCTACCGGGAAAGTGACGGAGAGATTCTCGAAGAACGATAAGATGCCTACCGGAGAAATTGAACTTTTTTTAGATGAATTGACGATATTAAATCCTGCCAAGGTGCCACCTTTTACGATAGAGGACGATACCGACGGGGGAGAAGACCTGAGGATGAAATTCCGTTATCTTGATCTGCGGAGAAAACCGGTAAGAGAAAATCTTCTTCTCAGGCATCAGCTTATGCAGGAAACTAGAAATTATTTTAACGGATTGCAGTTTGTTGAGATAGAAACCCCCTTCCTTATCAAATCAACACCGGAAGGTGCCCGGGATTTTGTGGTACCCTCACGGGTCAATCCAGGGGAATTTTATGCCTTGCCTCAATCACCGCAAACATTCAAGCAATTATTGATGGTGTCCGGATTTGACCGTTATTTTCAGATCGTAAGATGTTTCAGGGATGAAGATCTTCGCGCCGACAGACAACCGGAGTTTACTCAGATCGACTGCGAAATGTCTTTCGTTACGCAACAGGATATTCTGAATACCTTTGAAGGTCTTGTTAAACATCTTTTTAAGGCTATCAAAAATATAGATTTGGACGATTTCCCGATTCTGAAATTCGATGAAGCAATGAGATCTTACGGATCTGATAAGCCGGACATCCGGTTCGATATGAAATTCGTCGAATTGAATGATCTCGCAAAAGGGAAAGGGTTTAATGTATTTGATCAGTCTGAACTGGTGGTTGGGATTAGTGTGAAGGGAGAAGCGGACCGTTCGAGAAAACAGATCGATGAACTTACGGAATTTGTGAAAAAGCCTCAAATTGGCGCCAATGGACTTGTTTACATTAAATACAATAAAGATGAGTCGATTAAATCATCCATCGACAGGTTTTATTCAGAAGACGATCTTAAAATCTGGATGGAAAAATTTGGCTCCTTACCAGGAGATCTGGTGCTGATACTTGCAGGAAAAACAAATGCTACAAGAAAAGCACTTTCTGCACTTAGATTGAAGATTGGAGATGAACTTGGCTTACGGGAAAAAAATACATTTGCGCCCCTCTGGGTGGTAGACTTCCCCTTACTTGAATGGGATGAGGAAACAAAACGATATTACGCCATGCATCATCCTTTTACAAGTCCGAAACTGGATGAGGTTGAGTTGCTCGATTCGGCTCCCGGACATGTGAAAGCCAACGCCTACGATATGGTCATTAACGGAATTGAACTGGGAGGTGGTTCAATCAGAATTCACGATCGAAAAGTTCAGCAGAAGATGTTCGATGTCCTTGGATTCACTCCGGAAGAAGCAAAAAAACAATTTGGATTCCTGATGGATGCCTTTGAATATGGAGCTCCGCCGCATGGTGGAATTGCCTTCGGTTTTGACAGAATCAGTGCCCTTTTCGGTGGTTCAGATACGATCAGGGATTTTATCGCTTTCCCTAAAAACAATGCCGGTCGCGATGTAATGATTGATACTCCCTCCTCAATTTCGGAAGAGCAATTAAATGAATTAAGATTGCAGATAAAAAACGATTAGTCAGGACCTTTACCTTTGTTCATTTTTCAGAAAATACATACCTGAGGGAGCCCTACCTGAAGCAACCGTGCAATAAAATATGACCGGATTTTCTCAAACTTTTCCCGGATTCCAAGCCAAAAGTAAAAGAATTATGACGCCGGCCCTTCTTCAAGCTGGATGGTCCGTTCGATCCGGTTAAAAGGACTGCTTACGAGGTTGTCATTCGCATCAAGTAATTCAATAACAAAAACATTTTCTCCCATGGGAAGTCCTTCCACGAAGTAAGGAATCCATTCGGTCAGGATGAATTCATGCCCATTGATCGTAGCCTTTACTTTGTATCCGTCTTCGGACAAATCGCAATTAACCAGGAAAAAATCAAGCATTATTTTTCTGGTATCGTCTCCTGCATACGTTCCTTTTGGACGACTGTAGAATAAATTTGGTCCATTCAGATCCACTTCTTCCGCATCGACATCGCCGACGGTAAACTGCCGCAGCACATACGCCTCCGGATTTTTTAAACTTTCGTGATAAGACCTGGAAAGAAACGACAAGGCCACATATTGTCCTGCCGGCAGTTCTTGTTCAAAGGAAGGCTCATAGTGTGCGGTATAGGGCTGGTTATTCAGGATAAGATGGATATGTTGTCCTTGCTCAGAATTCGCACAATTTTTAATTTCGGCATCCGGAGTTTGAGCCTGAAGTTCATAATTTGTGACATCATAAGAAAATTGCATTTTGCCAACTTCGTTTTCAGCAAACTCCCCAGGTTTGTTCATTTCCAGAATGGCATCCGGAAACTCAGGTGATCCTTCCACGGGGGATACTAAGATCTCCCTGCCCTGTACAACCAACGGCTCACTGGTTGCCTGGTCTTCACCTTTTTTATTATCCGTGGTACAAGATGCAAAAGCAATGATCAATAAAAAACTGGTTAAGATTTTAGGTTTCTTCATCATGATTTCAGATTTGATATTTTGAAAGTATACAAGTTTTTAATTTACTCATTTTTAAATATCTTATGAAATATTTGCAGATCCAGTTTAGCTATTGATGTTAATTTTATTCATTTTATCACAATAAATAGTACATTTTCTAAAATGAAGGACATCATCCATTAATCAAAGAAAAGGTTACGTATTGATTAGAAGAATCCGACATATCATTTTCTTGCGCGATGTATTATGGGTATCCTTCACCGCGTTTGGAGGCCCGCAAGCCCATCTGGCCTTATTTCTGAAAATATTCGTAGAAAAAAGGGCATATCTTAATGAACAAGAACTGATCGAGTTAAATGCATTGTGCCAGGTATTACCTGGTCCAACTTCCACACAGACCATTACCGCACTTGGATTCAGGATAGGTGGACCCCGCCTGGCTTATCTGACCCTGTTAATCTGGGCTTTGCCCGCTGTAATTATAATGACCTCGACCGGTATACTGATGTCTCATTTTTACGAAAAGGATATTTCAACATCCTTTTCCAGGTTTATCCAACCTATGGCGGTTGGTTTTGTCGGTTACGCAGCGGTTAAAATCGCCATTACGGTAATTAAAACGAAGACCGCTTTTTTTCTGATGCTGATATCTGCGGTTTTATTGTTTTTTATTCGCTCTCCTTATCTGATCCCGATCCTGTTGATATTTGCAGGTAGCCTGACCGCCCTAAAATTTAAAAAACAACCGATAAATGAAAAAAAGGGGTTATCCATTAACTGGTCCAATTTTATGTTATGGGCAGGTGTTTTGATCCTGGCCGCATTGCTTGGACATTATACCCGGATCTTGCCAATCCGTTTATTCGAAAATTTTTACAGGAATGGAAGTCTGATTTTTGGTGGGGGTAATGTGCTGATACCCTTATTATTTACCGAATTTGTTGAATTCAAGCACTATTTGAGTTCAGAAGAATTTCTAATCGGGTTTGCTTTTGTTCAGGCGGTACCCGGCCCTGTTTTTTCTTTCTGTTCCTATGTCGGGGCATTATCGATGCGGGAGTATGGTATTGCGGGTGAAATTGCAGGAGGTTTGATTGCTTCAATTGGTATATTTTTACCAGGTACTTTTCTTATCTTTTTTTTAATCCGGTTCTGGGAAGGTTTAAAACGATACCGGGTGATCAGGGCTTCGATTGAGGGAATTACTGCGGCCAGTACTGGATTGGTTCTGACCACCACCTTGCTGCTTGCGCAGCCTTTGGATTTCAATATCCTGAATGCAGGCATAATTCTGGTAACATTCACCACCCTTTTTTTCGTAAGGGTCCTGGCTCCGATTTTGATAATTCTGGGATTGATTGCAGGACTAATATTTTGATTGTTTTAAAACAACCGATTGTTTGCCGACATCCAGATCAAAATTCTGTCCTACCGGGAGGGGAAAGTTAGGCATTTCATGACCAACAGGAGCATTGAAGCATAGGGGAAAGTCATAGCCGGAAGTCAAGCGAAGGATCATCTCCTCAACCCCCGAACCAAAGGGTTCGTCATTATCCTGCAAATTAGTGAACTGCCCAATGATCAGTCCCGATAGATTTTGTAATTTTCCTGATCTTTTGAGCTGTACAAGCATACGATCAATTCGATATAGATATTCATCAATATCTTCCAGAAAAAGAATCCGCCCATCCGTTGAAAAATCATCTGAGGTTCCCATGCAATTAACAAGCATGGATAAGTTGCCTCCTATGAGCCGGCCTGAGGCAAATCCTTGGCGGTTATTCGGGGTACCCAGGAAATGGATTGGCGTCAGATATCCGTTAAACAGGAGATGTCTCAGCCTGTTCAGGGATTCCTCAGCTCCGGATTCATGGAAATTGATGGGCATTGGACCATGAATTCCCGAAATTCCCATCCTGTTCAGGTGAAGCAGCAAGGCGGTGATATCGCTATACCCCACGATCCATTTTGGACTTTCAAGAAATTTTTCAAAATTCAGATCTTCTATGATCCGGGTGGTCCCGTATCCTCCCCTTGCACATAAAATACATTTGATTTCGCTGGAATCCAGGATTTTCTGAAATGCCCTCGAACGATCCAGGTCACTGCCTGCGAACTGGTGAAATTTACTGTTTATATTGTCGGAAAGAACTACATTGAGTTCCCAGCTTTCAAGTAATTTAACGGCATCTTGTATAAAGTGGGGTTCAATGGCTTTCGCCGGAGGAATGATGGCAATCCGATCACCGGGAACCAGATTTGAAGGGAGTTTCATTTTACTGGAAAATAAAAAAGCCTCACCTGCCGGCGAGGCTTCATATATATCCTATACTATTGATTCGATTCTTCGGAAGGAGGTTCTATTCCCAGTTTCCTTAAAACCAGATCGGTAATATTCGATTCATCCTCTGCATAAAGCAGTATCGCAAAAGCCCCGGCATCCGAGCTGAAAACGTGTGTATAACCATTTTCACCCGCTACATCATTGATGGCCGTCTGAATTTTATCGTAAGCAGGTTGAAGTAATTGTACCTGTTTCTTTTGAAGGGAAGCATCCGCATCCCGCTGGAATTTTTCAATGGACTCCCTTAATCCGTTTAATTCGGCCTCTTTATCCCGCTGTACCTCAGGGATCATCTGTCCACTGCCAGCTTTTTGCTGATAATCAGAGAGTTTTGTTTGAAACTCATCCATTTTGGATTGTAACTGCGATTCCAATTGTTTGGAATATGCAGTGAGATCGGCTTCTATTTGTTTTGCCTCCGGTAAAAGACTCAATATATAATCTGGATTGGTATATCCGATTTTCAGATTCGTTTGTGCATAAGAGCTCATTAATCCTAAAATTAAAAAAGCTGATAATGCCGATATTATTTTTTTCATCTTATATAATTTTTGAATTGGTTACTTAATTACATCATTTCCGTCACCCAATCCCAGTTCCTCAAGTACATAATCTGTGTAATCGTGGATGGGATCGGTATAAATCAAAACCAGTTCCCCGGATTTATCGAAAACCATTTGAAGCCGGTTGTCCTTAGCTACTTTCTCGACTGCCTCAAAGACCCTGTCCTGGACCGGTTTTATTAATTCTTTCTTCTTCAGGAAGAATAATCCTTCAAACCCAAAAACTTTTTTATGATATTCTTTTACTTCTTCTTCCTTGGCTTTTATCTCAGCCAGTCTTTCCTCCCTCATTTCTTTGGTAAGCAGTACTTCTTCAGCCTGTAATTTGTTGTACATCCCCTCAATTTCTTTATACATATTGGCTATTTCCTGCTGCCAGCTCAAAGATAATGTATTAATTTCATCCTGAGCTTCTTTGTATTCGGGAATTTTACCCAGAATATACTCGGTATCGACGTATCCCCATTTCTGAGCAATGATATTATCATAGCTCAGGAGAAGAAACAAACCGCTTAAAATCAGGTATTTCATATTCACTATATTTATCTGAATTGTTGTCCGATGGTAAAATGAAACTGCGATCCACTTACGTTCGGCTGCCCAGGCAACCTGTCAAATCCGTATGCCCAGTCAATTCCGAGCAGGCCAAAAGCCGGCATAAATATTCTCGCTCCCAAACCTGCTGCCCGGTATAAATTAAACGGATTAAAATCCGCATAATTATTCCAGTTACCTCCCGCCTCGCCGAATCCCAGCACGTAAATGGTTGCTGAAGGATTTAACGATATCGGATATCTCAATTCAAATACAAACTTATTATATACAATTCCTCCTTCTATTCTAGTATTTTGTTCGACAGGGGTCACTACCTGGTCCTCGTATCCCCGCAATGCGACAATATCCGATCCCAATAAAAAGTTCATATTCCCTGCCAAACCGCTTCCTCCCATGATAAATCTTTCAAAGGGACCAACCGGCACGCCATAATTTCCTATATAACCAAAGTGCACCCGAGTACTTCCTACCAAATTTCCTGCCAATTTTTGATAGAAGGATGCGTCGAACATCCATTTATGATATTCTACCCATTTTGATTTCGTTGCATTATCGGCATTTTCATAGTCTATATCATTCCACAGTGAATAAGGCGGGGTTAAACTTACGCTTAAGGAAATATTGGATCCGTATCGTGGATACATGGGTGCATCCACGCTATTTCTGGCAATTGTGGTATTGAAGGTAATATTATTAGCTACCCCGGTATTGAAACCCAGCCGGAATCCATAATTGTTAAGGTCATAGATAAAATAGCTCAAGGAATTGCTTAACGTAAAATAATCATCCGGCCATCGGATCCTTCTTAGTAAACTGAAGGAAACACCCGATAATTTCAACCAACCCTGGAATTCCCGGGATCCGAAGATATTGGTCCTTTGCAGGGAATGTTGTAAAGAAACCGTGAATGCATTTGGCTTCTTGCCTCCCAACCAGGGTTCGGTAAATGAAAAGGAATAACTCTGGAAAGCCCTTCCATTGGCCTGAACCCGGAGTTGTAACCGTTGTCCGTCACCGACCGGCAGGGGTCTCCATTTGTCAAAATTGGTCAGGTTTCTTAATGAGAAATTATTGAAGACCAATCCCAATGTTCCAACAAATCCATAGAAACCTCCCCAACCTCCGGATAATTCTATCTGATCGCTTGGCCTTTCCACAAGTGTATATTCAATATCAACCGTTCCATCATTAAAATTGGGTAAGGGATTGATCCCGATCTGTTCCGGATCAAAATAACCAAGCTGGGAGAGTTCACGCTGGGTTCGTATGAGATCGGCCCGGCTGAATTTCTGTCCCGGGAGGGTCCTGATTTCCCGGTATATTACATGGTCGCTGGTACGGTCGTTTCCGGTTACGATAATTTTATTGATATCAAATTGGCGGCCTTCGTTCATTCTCATCTCGACGTCAATGGAATCACCATCGATCTCCGTCTCAACCGGAACACAGGTGAAAGCAAGGTATCCGTTATCCATATACAGGGCACTGATATCGGTTCCGTTAGGATTAAAAGTGAGTTTCTTGTTGATTAATTCCATATCGTAAATATCTCCCCTTTGAACACCCAGTACCCGGTTGAGAATGTCATCTCCATATACAAAGTTGCCAACCCAGTCGATATCTCTGAAATAATACTTAATACCCTCCTCCAGTGTGATCTCTATATTTATTTTATTGGGGCTAACGCTGTAAATCGTATCCTTCAGGATTCTGGCGTCACGATATCCCTTCGAATTGTAATAAGTAATTAAACTAACCTTGTCCGCTTCATATTCGTCCCGGATAAACTTTGCATTCCGGAAAAAGTTGAGTTTTACATTCTCGTTCAGGTAAGTTTTAACATCCGCCCAGGATGATTCTTTTGTTTTAAATAGGAAATTTTTTAACTTTTTCCCATTCGCATTTCTTATTCCTTCTGAAATATTTTTGAAAATATGAAAACGCAGGTGTTCGTTGGTTTTTTTCATTTTATTGCCAAGCTTGGAATCAACAAATTGATCGTTCCCATGAAAAATCAGCTCCTTGATTTTAACTTTTAGTTTTTTATCAACCTGGACAATGATCTGCATTCCATTCGCTACCAATGTGTCTTCTCGCTGAAGGATGTTTACCTCCGTATTCAGGTATCCTTTTTCAATAAAATATTTCTTGATAGCCAGCTCCGTATTTTTTATAGTGACATCTGTCAAAACTCTTCCCCTGATGAGCTTTACCTGGTCGTCGAGTTCAGATTGTTGTGCTTTCGTCACCCCTTCGTATGCGATCCGGGTCAGCCTGGGTCGCTCCTTGAGATCAATGGTCAACCAGACTTTTTCTCCTTCCACCTTACTTACATAGATGGTAATATCCCCTATTATCCCGAGTTCCCAGATCTTTTCAATGGCTCCGGTAATATCGTCTCCTGGAATTTTAATCTGATCCCCGATTTTCAGTCCCGAAATCGAGATGATGGCATTATTGTCATGAAATTCCGATCCGGTTACAGAAATATCTGCTATTTCAAATACCTTCGGATTTCGATAATCAAGTTGAATCTCACCCTCGTCCTGTGTGCTTTTTATTAATCCAACTTGAGCGAAGGTGAATCCATAATAAAATACAAGGCAGAGTATTGCGAAAAATCTTATCATTCTACTAATTTACCTGTTCACTTATCTTTCCAAATCTTCTTTCCCTTTTCTGATACGAATACAATGCCTCGTATAAATCATTTTTCTGAAAATCAGGCCATAGCACTTCAGTTATAAACAATTCCGTGTACGCCATTTGCCAAAGAAGAAAATTACTGATGCGCATCTCCCCACTTGTTCGTATAAGAAGCTCAGGATCAGGTACATCTTTTGTACTAAGATAACCTGAAAATATATCCGGCGTAATGTCATCAATGGAAATCTCTCCCGTTTTAACATCTTTTAACACTTTTTTCACTGCTTCGGTAATATCCCAGCGTCCGCTATAACTTAAAGCGAGGATCAGTGTTAATCCAGAGTTGGTTTGTGTTTTATGGATCGCCTCTTTTAATTCTTGCTGACAATTGACGGGAAGCCCTGAAAGATCGCCTATGGCATGAAGTCTCACATTGTTTTTTTGCAATGTTTCCAACTCATTGTGAATGGTTTTTACCAGCAGTCGCATCAATCCTTCGATTTCTTCCTTAGGCCTTCCCCAGTTTTCTGTAGAGAATGCATAAAGCGTCAGGAATTCAATTCCAAGTTCCGCACATCCTTCGGTGATATCGCGTACCGCTTTTATTGCGTTCTGGTGGCCAAAGATCCGCATAGCACCTTTCTTCTTTGCCCATCGTCCGTTTCCATCCATGATCACGGCGATGTGGCGCGGCAATACCCCTTTTAATACTTTTTCTTTCAGGTTGTCCATTTCGCGGAATATCAGGATGCAAAATTGAACTATTTTTTTAAGAATATAAAGCTATTAGCCGACAGAATCAATTATAATCAAATGGGCAGGGAATAAAATAAAATATATAATTGATCGTGAAACCTATAAAAAAATACGTATCGAAATCATATTTGTTACCGTAATTATAGTCTTTCAAGAGATTATCTGAACCGGAAATCCCGTCAAGCATGTCAAAAAAGGTAGCTCTCCCGCTGGCTTCAATTCCGATATCAAATTTTTTACTCAACTGGTATTTAATCCCTACACCCATGGGGATGGCAGGTTGTACGGGAAAAAAATCATCATCCATATCCCGATTGCCCCAGAATGAAAATATTGCCACTCCAAAATTTAAATAGGGCGTCCAGTGAATTCTGGCATGTTTACTTCGATAATCCAGAAAGTTGAATTCAAGCAATCCAAAAGCTTCAACAATAAATATATTGAAGGATTCGTTCCGGACCCGATTAAATGGATCGTCCGAGAACTTATCCTTGCCCGAGAGCATCCCTCCGGTAATCCCATACCTAACGGCAGCAGCCTGGGTTAAATTCGATTTGAGGAATATGGATGCGGCGGGCCGGTGGGTTTTCAGATTATAGGCCCTGGAAAGATCACCGGTATAATTAAAAGCGCCCACATGTATCCCGACTTCCGTCAGTTGAGCCAATCCTGTGAAAGGTATAATCAGGAATAGGATCATAAGACCTGCAACAGGAATCGTCTTCCTACGATTTATGATCTTGATGCTATTCCTTCCACTTTCCCGATTTTTACCTGAATTTAGCATTTCGAAAGGTCCCACCCAATATATAAGTTAATCTTAAACTTGTAACGATAAAAATGTCGTTATCCGAGGAATTTCCCCTGATATTTGATGGATGTTCACTTCCAAATCCACCGTATACATCGTAGGTGTTTCCGTCATAGATCGAAATATAAGTGTAAGGATTCGTATTTGGAATTATTACATTCTCAAAGTCCCGTGCATCCCCGGATACGATCGCATTCAATTCCATTGATCGGTCTGAAAGGGCCTTTGCCAAGGGGCTGTCCAGGGCTCCTAAATCTACATAATGACCACTTACATCATCTATATGATCAAAAAACAATATCCGGTAACCTACTTCAAAGCCTACATCCAAATTATTATTCAAACGGAAGGAAACGCCTAATCCAACCGGCAAGGAAATTTGTATCCTGCTGTATGGTTTAACGTTATACGCATCGCTATATTGTCCTTCTGTGCCTACAGGCTGTAATGGAACCCATTCTCCGGCTTCCGGAACAGGATTCCCCAACTGGTCCGTTTCAGGTGCTTTTGCCATGGGATTATGATAAAAAGCACCCATACCGACAAACACATAAGGGTTGATTCCAGGTCGACTCAGGTAAGTGCCCAGGTTGGTAAAAAGGCTTATTCTCCCTACCAGAGATAATTCCACGATCCTGTTTCTGAATTGCAGATTCCGGATATAGCGGTATTTGGCCAGGTCGTCAATCGGATCGGCAGATTCAAAATCATCTCCACTCAAGGTGCCATATAATAATGTGGCCACCCAGGTAAATCGTGGGGCATACTTGTATTCCAGGACAAAACTGAGGCCGGGACGTGTGAACGATAAATCCGTGCTGGCGATAGTTGATTTCGGAGAAAGGTCCCCGAAATAATTAAGGGTGTTGATGCCACCACCAAGTGCGAGGTATCTTTTGTTGGCGAACGATCTTATGTTTCCTCTGTAATTAGATATTCTTAAATTTCTTCCCCTCCGCTGAGCAATCGTTTCCTGATTTAGGAAAACAAAAAACAGTATTAATAGGATACAGGAAGCAAACCTCATATCATTCAATACGTAATTGAAAATTATTTCAGACAAAGATATAAATCTATTCTTGATAAAAAAGATATAAAATCTGAAATGAAGAAAGAAAAATCCGGATCAGATGTTAATGTATTTCATCAGAAGATCCAGCCGGTCCTTTTGATCAATTCTAGCCGGAGATTCTTTGAATTGTGCAATGATCGTATATCCGAATCTTTCGAGGGTGGCGATGATCCGTGAAATTTCCGAAGTATTAATTTTGAGCGTAAGTAAAATGCGGTCGGATTCAATCGGATCGTTTTTAATATATGTGCTTAATATTTTAGCATTATTCTCTTCGACAAGGCGGGAAATCTCGGAAAGCGAATAATCGATCTGATTGAGTTTAATAATGATAATTCCTCCCGGGCTCTGTATGGCGCTTGTTTGCGAAAAGGCATTCATGATATCATCAATGGTAACTACTCCAAGATAATTGTCACTGTCGTCGACAATCGCAACCATGTCGATATTAAAATCCTTAAAGAGTCGGATGACGTCATAAAAGTGCTGGTTTTTATTTAAATAACAATTATCTCCTACGAGTTTAATGGTAGATATCTGCTTTTCGAGATCGTTGTTTTCAAAAATTATTTCCTCTGAGATAAATCCTTTAAAGCGGCTGTTTTCAATGACAGGGAGGAAATTTGTCCGCAGTTCCCCCATCCAAAGTATGGCCTTTTCTGCATCATCCCTCATTGTTAATGCAGGAACCATGTCATTGATCAACTCCTCGGCTATCATTTGAATTTGCGACTTCTTAGTTGTCGAATTAGTATCGTAACAATTATACACAATAATTCGATAAATATAATTTCAGGTATGTTTTTTTATTATTAATGAATTGGGAACCAATAAAGTAACAGGAGTATTCAGGAAATTTGATTATAGGAAACCCAGGATTTCAGTATTTCAAATCCAAATTCTGTTAAAATTGCTTCCGGGTGGAATTGAAGTCCCCTGATATTTTTTGATAGATGCCGGATAGCCATGATTTCTCCCTCTTCAGATAAAGCGATCGGTTCTATATGGCCATTTAACTCATCCAGGATAAGTGAATGGTACCTAACCACCCGGAACCGGGGGGGAATATTGTTAAAAAGGTAATCCTTCTTCACATCAATTATTGAGAATTTTCCATGCATGGGTTTTTTAGCTTTCACCAATCGGGCGCCAAAATGTATTCCAATGGCCTGATGTCCGAGACAGATTCCGAGAATAGGAAGTTTATCTTTGTAATATCCGATGAGCTTCAGGAGATGCCCCGAAGTTTCGGGTTTCCCTGGTCCGGGAGAAAATATAACCCCGGTATACTTATTTTGAATAATTTTTTCAATTGGGTCATCATTCCTGAATACTTCAATTTCGGATCCCAGTTGGAAAAGATAATCTACCAGGTTATACGTAAAGGAATCATAATTATCCACCAGGAGAATCACCCGTAAGCTAGTTGAATAAATCCTGGATTGACTCAAAAAGATTATCGGCAAAAGGAAAAACAGAAGCCACGTAATCCCCAACCGTAGGTGCAAAATTAACGATGTAAGGATACAGGAAACTGTCTTCCGTCAGCTTATCGGGAATGGTTATATGCACCTGATTGCTCAACCATAGAACGATACTTACCAGAAAAGCCCATTTAAATATTCCCAGAATGGCTCCTGCGATGTAATCGAAAGCACCCAGCAAGGTGAGATCCATCAGTTTTTTGGTAAGATGCCCTAATAGATTAATCAGGATTAAAATCCCGATAAAGATTCCCACAAAAGCGATGAAGGGAACAAAATTTCCATACTCCGGAATATACTTATTCAAGAGTTCTATGCCCGAATGTAATAACTTGAAAGCACCCAGGATGGCTAGAATCAAAGCGGCCAATCCCACAATTTCCATCAGCAATCCCCTTTTATAACCAAGATAGGCTCCCAGCAGAAGGGGTACGAGTAGAATGAAATCAAGTGTATGCACCCTAATTATTTAAAAGTCGTTTTGCTATATCCGCTATTAATCTTCCATCGGCTTTGCCAGCCAGCTTTTTTGTAGCAATACCCATTACCTTACCCAGATCCTTAGGCCCTTCCGTACCTAGGGTACCTATTATTTCCAGGAGCTCCTTTTCCACCTCATTTTCGGATAACTGTTTCGGGAGGTATCGTTCGATTATTTCCAGTTCATCCTTTTCTTTCTTCAACAGGTCTTCCCTTCCTTGTTCCAGGTAAATCTGTATGGAATCTTTTCGCTGTTTTACAGCTTTGGTCAATAGCCTGAGCTCTGCATTCTGATCCAGTTTTTCCGCTGCATTTTTTTCCGATTCGGCCAGTAAGATCAACGATTTGATGGCTCTCAAGGCCCTTAATTCATCTTTATTTTTCGCCAGCATGGCCTTTTTTATATCCCGGTCGATTTGTTCTTTAAGGCTCATGAATTTGTTAGATCATTTAATTGATTAAATTGCAATCAAATTTACAAAGAAAAATTTACTATTGAACAGCGTCATGACAAAGCTGAGTGTCAATATTAACAAATTTGCAACGCTGAGAAATTCAAGGGGAGGCAACAATCCGGATGTGGTGAAAGCAGCGATCGATGCGGAAAGGTTTGGTGCCCAGGGCATCACAGTACATCCACGACCCGATGAGAGGCATATCCGATATCAGGATGTATTGGATTTAAAACCGGTGATCAGCACAGAATTTAATATTGAGGGTTATCCGGACGAACGGTATCTGGACATTATTGAAAAAATCAGGCCGACCCAGGCCACACTGGTTCCCGATTCCCCTGATGTATTGACTTCCAATGCCGGCTGGGATACCATCAAACATCGGGATTTCCTTAAGGATATTATACGCCAACTCAGGAGCTATGAAGTCCGTGTTTCCCTTTTTGTAGATCCGGTTGAGGAATTGATCAAAGGAGCCGCTGATGCAGGAGCGGATCGGATTGAGTTGTATACCGAACCGTATGCGGACCGGTTTCAACAGGAACCGGAGGAGGCGATCCGGTCTTATGTGACGGCTTCTTCCTTTGGGCATGAACTGGGTCTTGGGATAAATGCAGGTCATGACTTGAATCTCGACAATCTAAGATACTTCAAGGAAAAAATTCCTTTCCTTGATGAGGTATCCATTGGACATGCCCTTGTGTGTGACGCTCTTTATTACGGCTTTGAAAATACTATCCAATTATATTTAAATCAATTAAGGTAATTATATGATTAAATCGATGACTGGTTTTGGGCGATCAGAACTTTTTTCAGAAGATTTGAACGTCATTGTGGAGATAAAATCGTTAAATTCCAAACATCTGGATAGCCTGATAAAAATTCCAAAAATATTTTCTGAGAAGGAAATTGAGATAAGGAATATGATCGAAAAACATCTGGAACGCGGGAAGATCATCCTGTCTATTGATTACCAGAACAAGAACTTGTCCAACCAGCCCCAGGTTATAAACGAACATCTATTAAAAGCTTACTATTATAAACTTCAGAAAATTGCCACCGACCTGTCCGATGAAAAAGCAGATATTTTAAGGCTGGCTATGTATCTTCCGGATGTAGTATCTCCTGAAATTCTAAACGGAATCGATACGGAAAATTGGGTGATTGTTCAAAACAAAATAAAGGAGGCCATTAAATTATGTGATGAATTCCGGATTAAGGAAGGGGGAGTTCTTGCTGAAGAACTGAAAAATTATATTCGATCAATTGGAAACCATCTCGATAAAGTTGATAAACTGGATCCTGAACGCATTGAACAGGTTCGTAGCAGAATACAACAAAATATTAGCGAATTGTTGCCTGATCTCGAATACGATCGGAACCGGTTTGAACAGGAATTAATCTATTATCTTGAAAAACTCGACATCAGTGAGGAGAAAGTCAGATTAAAAAGTCACCTCGACTATTTCATTACGGAACTTAATTCCCGACAATCCAATGGGAAAAAGTTGAATTTCATTGCACAAGAGATCGGTAGAGAAATCAATACGATCGGATCAAAGGCCGGACATGCCGGGATTACAAGAAATGTGGTGCTTATGAAGGATCATCTCGAAAGAATAAAGGAACAACTGTTAAATATTCTATAGAGGATCATTTAAAAATTTTCAAGTTTAAACAGGACCGGCAATACCATTTTTACCCGAACGGGTCTTCCTCGCTGTTTCCCCGGGTTCCATCTGGGTGCATTCTTAATGATCCGAATAGCTTCTTCATCGCATCCTCCACCTATTCCCTTTAGAATCTTTACATCAGTCAAGGAACCATCTTTTTCAACAACAAATTCGATATATACCCTGCCTTGGATATTATTTCTTCGTGCGGGGACGGGATACGTAAGATTATGTGCAATGTATTCGTAAAATGCCTTCATGCCCCCCTCAGGTTCGGGTTGCGTTTCTACAATAGTGAATATTTCTTCTGCCATTTCTTCTTCTTCCACCTCTATGTTGAGATCTTCGAAAATACGTTGCTCAATCGCCTGTTCCTCGGTAACTTCGATGTCCAGGTCGATTTCTATTTCTTCCATGATTTCTTCTTCATCAGGAACCTCAACAATTTTTGGTTGTTCTAGCTTTCGGGGGGGAGGTGGTGGTTGTTCCGTGGGAGGTATGTCCATGACATTTTCAAATTCTGAATCCAGGTTACCCAGGTCCATCACGCTGCCCCGATCATAGAATTTCCATTCGAAGGCGGTGATTACCAGCAACAGGCTAATACATAATCCAATACTGAAAAATAGGCTTGAATAATTCGTTTCAGATTTTGATTTAGCCCTTTTCAGTTTGATTAGATCTTCGATCGACTTGGTACTTGCACCCGTCGATTTATTCTTTAAGGAAGGATCCGATTTTCGCTTTATGTCCGAATCTTTCCTGCTATTATTCAGGGCTTTCATGATTTAAATGATTTAGGACAAAGAACCGATGGAAACCAGAATTACATTTTCAGTTCCCTTATATATTAATAAACGAGTCGGAATTCGTGTGGGTTTGGTGGTAAAGAAGAAATATGCAGGAGGAAAAAAAATAAAAAAAGGGAGCGTTTGCTCCCTTTTTTTCGATTCTGAGAATATTTTAACCCAATTTAAAGGTAATTGGTAATATCATTCTTACTTTAACGGGACGGCCTCTTTGCTTTCCGGGGCTCCATTTTGGAGCGTCGGCAATTACACGGATGGCTTCTTCGTCACAACCGGCACCAATCCCTTTAATGGCTTTAACATCGGTGATTGATCCGTCCTTATCCACAACGAATTCGACGAATACTTTCCCTTCTATTCCCATCCTTCTGGCTTGTGCCGGATACTTGAGATTTTTCCCTACATATTCATAAAAAGCAGCCATGCCTCCTTTAGGTACCGGTTGATCTTCAACAATGGTAAAAATTTCTTCCGCAACTTCTTCCTCTACCGGGTCTTCAAATACAATTTCTTCTACAACGGTTTCTTCCGTGATCTCTACATCCAGGTCAACCTCAATCTCTTCTTCAATTTCTTCTTCATCGGGTACTTCGATGATTTCCGGTTGCTGAATCTTTGGGGGAGGAGGCGGTGGTTGTTCCGTCGGTGGGATCTCCATGACATCTTCAAATTGATCATTTACCTGTCCCAGGTCCATTAATTCACCTTCATCATAGAATTTCCATTCAAAAGCGGTAATCACCGCAATCAGACTGATGACAAGGCCAATATTGAGAAACAGGCCGGTCTTTTTATTCAGATCAACCTTTGGATTTTTTTTGGCTTCCATATTTACGTACGTTTATTGTTTCTTACAAAATGGACACTAATATCAAAGGTACAAAATTATTTGTAAAATTTTTATTCGTAAAAAAATTAAATTTAAACCAAAAAATCATAATTCCAATCAGTATACCAATAAAATCAGCTAACAAATCCAATAATTCAAAACTTCTTTCGGGTATAAAGTATTGAAGTGTTTCGATTAGCAATCCGTATAAAAAGGATATAATTATAGCCAGTGACCAAAACCAATAGTTGTTTTTTTTAAAATAATTATAATTTCTTAAGGATCCGGCGAGTAGAAAGCAAAGTACTCCAAAAAGGATCACATGTATTATTTTATCCAGTAACGGGATGTCAATGGGGGAAGATTCCCGGAGCCGTTTAAAAGGCAGGAGGGTAATTAAGGCGATAAGAATGCTCCAGATAAATAGAAAATTGGAATATTTTAAAAGTCGTCTATTCAATTAATTTTTTATATTCCTCGACCGTTAATAAGCCGTTAAGCTGATCCTGATCTTTAATTTCAATTTTTATCATCCAACCTCCTTCATAGGGTTCGTTGTTTACCAGTTCCGGTTCGTCTTCCAGTTCTTCATTGAATTCAAGGATTTTTCCCGTAATGGGCATAAAAAGATCGGATACGGTTTTTACGGCTTCGACGGTGCCAAATACGCTTCCCTGTTCGACCTCTTCTCCTTCCGTATTTATTTCTACATAGACGATATCTCCAAGTTCTTTTTGTGCGAAGTCAGTGATACCGATGAATCCCGTATTATTATCTTCGATTCTGATCCATTCGTGATCTTTTGTATATTTCAGATCCTCTGGAAAGTTCATAATTTATTATTTTAAAATGACTTGTAAATTTTCTCCCAAAGTTACTTCATAAAAAATATTATTGTGCCAAACTAAATCTAATTTGTGTACCAAAGGAAGTAGTAGACCTTTTAAATGAGCTTGAGATAAGAGGTTCGTTAATATTGCGCTCAAAATAGAGAGTAATATTCAATCGCTGGTTTGCGGTATACTGTACGGTAGGCCTCAATTGAAAATTAATATTTCCCTGGGTAATAGTACTTGCTTCTTCAATTTTCCTCTGCAGGGTTTTGGTATCTCTGATCGTGAAATTCAAACGGAATTGGATGTCATTGTCCAATACTGTGGTTTCTCCACGAATTTTAAAAGGGAGTTTCAACTTATTTTTTGTATAACCAATATCCACCGAGAAGTCATTGCTTTTCAATTCAGTTATTTGTGAATTTGACATATTTAAAGCGAGATTCCGTTCTTTTTTATATTCTATCCGGGCGGTTAACCTGTTTTTGGTTCTCAGGTTAAGGCCAATCAGAGGAGCAAATCTTTCAGAAATCAATACCTGGCTAATCACATAAACAGGTACCAGATCTCCATTTTCATTTTCACGGATGGCTGGCAATGTATTTTCTATGGGGTAATTCAAATCAATAAAATCTTCATAGAACAGAGAATTGGTATAATTACTTACTGAATAGGTTGAGCTGTAGCTATGGGTAATATTGATCGACGAAAATATCTCCTGAAGCGCCGGGATCTTACTGAGCCCCGCATAATCTATCCTCCAGTTTGGCAGGGGCCATTTCGGAAAAGATGAAAGGGCTATTTGATTGGGATCCTGATCTGTATAGGCAGCAATAAAGGCGGGAATCAGGACATCCTGTGAATTCAGATTATATTCACCAACCGGATTTATTGCATTGAGACGGTCTCGGATCACCTCCCGGTATTGTTCAAAATTCTGAAAGGTGGATGAATTGTTCTCGGCATCATCCTTTCTGAAGGATGTTCCAAGGGTAATAATTGTTATGTTGTAGGATCCTGTCCGGGTTGGGGCGAAAACAGTCGGGACCTGTCCGATAGATCCATCGGGCAGGGTATCGGATGCGAACCTGAAGATTTCCTGGTAATTCGCCATCTTGGATTTGTTGGCTGCAATTTGAATCCGGAGGTCAGGGAACGGCTCGATATTTCCTGTTAGTTTAAAGTCTTCATTTTTATATTGTGAAAACGGAAAGGTTAAAAATTCACTTCTTGCAAGCCAGTCATTCTCGACCGCCCTGTTTTTAATGCCGGTACTTTGACTACCCAGTATAAAATCCAGTCCCGGGGCCGACCAGTCCGAATCAAGGCCAAACAGGTAGGGCTTCGGCGTAAAACCAGGGAAAACAGTTCCCCGACGCTGATTAAAACTGACGTTTACCGAACGGATCATCATCAAGAATCTCAGAAAACCTTTTAACCCTTTCATTTCTGATTTTTTAACCTGCGTGGTATCTCCTCTTGTCGTTGCCGATGTGGGTCGGCGGGAGATGCGTCTCGGACTGTTAATATCCTTCAGGAAATTTATTTTATTATATAACTGTACAAAATCCAGTTTCCCGTTTACACCGATATCTCGGTTATTCTGAATAATGTTTCCCAGCGTATCCGCCTGGTCTATGGCACCTGCCGTCCACGTATAACCCACGCCATAACGTACATCGGCGTTGGTCCAGTCAGTGATCGGGAGTTTATCGATCGGAATCCGGTAGGTCAGGCCGATGTTCTGATCGAATGTTTTCATCCTGCCGAAATTTTTCAAATTGGTAAGGATGGAATCCCGTTTGGCCCTTGAATTAATATCCCCCGGAGGTTCATCCACGATGGCGTTGGCTCTTGAATTGTAATCGATCGACAGGCTTTTAAATATATTCCACCGGAAGTTATAAAACCGGTTAAAGACAAAGAACTTTTCAAAAGTAGGCAGGATGCCTTCCGTAGTCAGATTGTCATTTCGGAGCTGGGTTTTTATAAATCGCCTGTCAAGGTCCCAGCGAACACCCAGGTTGGTGAGAACTGGGGAAATATTGAAATCTTTAATCAACTGAAGATAGGGAGATTGGAATGCTTTAGAATCGGTAAAGGGTTCCCAGGAAATCGGATTGGAGTTGTTGTAATTATAGGCAATGCCCCCCCTGATGTTCTTGTTAATGTATTCTGCCCGGTAAATATTGGATTGGGTCGCTTTCGAATAGGCAAAGGTTATACCAAAATTCTCGATGTCGTAAACGTGGTTTTTGGCTTCTGGATTCGTTTTTACTTTTCTAACATTGGTGAAATTAATGCTTTTTCTAACAAAATTATCCTCCACCAATTGTTTATAAGCCTTCCGGTCTTGTTCATCGTCAAAACTCAGCAGGGAAGCTTCCAGCGGAATATCGGGATCCAGGGGATCGAATTTTGGCGTGATGGTTCTTTCTTCATAGCTGACAAACATGGGTATTTTCAGGCCTGCTTTTTCAGGGAAAAACTTATCGAGGGCAATATTGGCAGATACATCATACTGAAAGGTTTCCTCCCGGGTTCGTTCGGAGATCCGCTGCTGAATACCCCCGAAACCTACCGATGTGTATCTTAAGGCACCACTGACTGTCATCAGATCGGCAAGTTTGGCATTCAGCCGGGCATTGGCTGCCCATCCGGCGGTTCGATCGAATTCAGTAACTCGTAATTCGTTTACCCAAAGGTTGATGTTTCTTGGACTTTTATCAGGGGTTCGGGGATTACGAATGCCAATCATTAGCGTTTGAACCGTACTCAGGTCGGGCCGGCCCTGAACCGTCAACCGGTATTGCCGGAGGGGTTGAGAGAAAGGGAGATCGATGTTAAAATTGATCCGGTTACGAAAGGATTTTAATGCATACAGTTCATTGAAGGCCACATCGATTTCATTTTCCGAAGGCCAGATAATATTGGGATCCTGGCTGCCGATGGGTGTGAGTACAAGAGGTACTTCAATTTCATAGTAGTTTTCAATAAAATCTGTTCCAAGCCGGATAAAAGCGGTTACGGTGTCCGTAAACTGTTGATCCGATTCGGCATGAATGAACATCTTAAGGCGTCCGTAATTAATCAGGTCGAGGGTTGCATTTTTGAAAGCGGCCCTGGCATCGCCATCCTGGAGATCATTTACGCTTAAAACCATTGATTGTTCGTTGTTCTCCCTGAAAATGGGAGATGTATTATCTATATCCCGTTGGATGCCGGGAGGAAGGACGTATGGGGTTTTACCTTCAGTCGGAGCCCCGTTCTCTTCAATGTTAATTACGGAAACAAAAAAATTGGAATCAAAATATTCAGGTGTTTCGATCAATTCCTTTTCCCTTAGGCTTCCTGGAAATCTCCTCCATTGAGCCCCAACCAATTGAAATTTGGCTAATCTTAGTACGGCAGGCTCTGAAAAATCCGTAAGAATGGTTCGGATGAACCGGATGGATTTAAAGCCACTGATCTCGCCCTGTATCCGGCTGGGTAGTTTGAGAGGAATCCGGAACAGGTACCAGTTTACCTGATCCCCGTTAATATCATTGGTCACACGGTCTACGATAAAATTCTTGCCGATTTCAAGTTCACCTGGCCGGATATCAATTTGATATTCATAATATTCCTCAAGATCACTCAGCGTATTGTCACTGTTCAAATCCTCGTTATCGGGCAATGTAGTTCCAACCGGGGTAAAATTGGAATTTCCGGTATTAATCGGGGAATTATTATCCATCCCATTGAAACTTTTATAACGTTCCAATATTTTAGCATCCCCGTTATCTAATTCGGATCCTAAAAAATACTGGAAATTATCCGCGGAAGGATCCTCCAGGATCCTATCCAATGCAGGACCCGATACATTGATATTATTGATAAAATCGTTAAAATAGTCGGCTTCCTCGTTATTTATGATTCCATCCAATCCTACATCCTGATTTGGCCGTGCACTCGCTGAGTTATCGAAAGCATTGGTAAGAAATTGCTGGCTGGTGACTCTCCCCCAGACATTCTCTATCGTATTTAATGGATTCCCATCGGCAGGCAGGCCATTTTCAAAAGCATGTCTGCCATCCTTCATTACATCTTCTGAGATGCTACCCAGGTGAAATATCAGTTTGCCACCCGTTGTATTGGCCTTTGGAGGATTCACCCCGTCATCAATTAATCCTCTTGGATTGTTCAGGTTGTTGTTGGTAACATTAATAAATGGGTCCATCATCCAGAATTCGATGTATTCGATATTGGTTTTGTCAAAATCGACATCCCCTGTGATCGAACGTGTAATGGCACCCCAGTTTCTTCTTGTATCCGGAAGGTATCCATCCGTGTTCAAATCCGGATTATAATTATACTGGCCCCTTTCCCATGGGTAATACGCCAGATCAAAAATTGGTTCATTTGTATTGACTACCTCCTGATCCCGATTCTTGAATATCTCCTGTGGTATGACGGCCCGGCCGTAATGGTTACGCAAATCATCTTCAGTGATGTTGGGAGGCCTGGAACCACCTGTATTCCGGTAAAAAACATTATCGATTATATACCAGGCCATTTTAGCCCTTCGGTAGTTGATTGACAGATCGTTTATATTAAGACCACCATCGGCATAGTAATTGTCATCACTCTTCGGGGTGGAGGCTAACTTCCATGCCAATATGTTATTGCCAAGATTATATGGGGTAATGGCCGCTTCAAAATCATCAATATAGGAGGTGCCTTCACCATTAACTTTGTTTGAGGTCCCTGGTCGTAACTGGGCGAACTCGGCATTAAAAGTAACTACCGAAGGTTCCTTGGTAGAAATGAAAGGCAAGGCATCTACCATTTTTGTGAGGAATTGGGATTCGCCCCGGTAATTCATGTCCAGTCCATATTTAAGGTTCCGGGTGGTTTCATCCCCAATGCTTATGCGACTTACGAGCGGTCTTTCATTTAAATAAAGCAAGGTGGCTCCCAGGTTGAAATTATCATCGATGACATAATCCATCCGGGTCCCGAGAAGCGTTCTGGCCTGGAAATTAAAAAGATCGGCGCGTTCGTATTGAATCTGGATCTCCTTTCCGGAATTCAATACACTTTGGTTGATGATACTGACTTTCCCCAGGTTGTAATCCACCCGGTAGTCGATGCCTTCACTTAATGGGATATTTCCGGCAATTACACGCACAGATCCTTCGGCGATATTGATGCCCGGAAGAACAATCTCGGTGGAAGACCCACCCGTGACACGACCCATCAGAAAGAATTTATTCCTGTTGACAAAAAGTTCAGCCTCAGCCTTGGTGGTATTATATAATGTATCGTATACATACTTTTCGATCAGAGCCGATTCATCCTCATCAAACTTACCTTTAAGATGATTTCCAAAGGGTTCCAATACAGTGAAAATGATCGTACCGTATTCGGGATCCACGGTGATGCCTTCCACGTAATCGAATATTCCATCTCTTTGTGGATCATTGTTTTTATTTAGACGATCAAGGTTGAAAAGTTCTACCAGTGGAATGTCCTTGGTATTCCGCCCTTCGTGCAGGCTTGGATTATCGATTCCGGTCCGGTCATCGCGGTATATAATCCTTAGGTCGAATCCTTCCGGGTTAATCTGGCTTGCGTTCAGGTTATATATATGTTTTATCATGAGATCCCAGGTTGGGACCCGGGTATTGATTTTACTGGGCCGAAGCAGTTTTAGATAAATTACCTGATCTTCCGGAACATTCTGATAATCTTCAGTCAATTCTCCCACTTTGTATCGTTGCCCATTGTAGGTGTATTCATAGGAAACGGCAAGGGCCTCGTCATTTTGTAATTTCCTGTATAATGAGATGTATCCCAGTTGCCTGTGGTAAGTGAACTCTTTTTCATCAAGTTTTCTGGCGGCGGTAACTACCTCAAAGTCAGTTGACTTTACCAGCCCCCATTCATTTTCAAGGATGCTACTGGTATTATCCACAATCCGGAGGTCGCTGTTGTCTTTTAGGGATTGAAAAAGTTTATTGGCTTCGTTACTATTGGGTACATTTCCCTGGCCGGGAACTATAAAACCATTATCATCACGATATATCACCTTTCCTTCCGCAAGGTCCATCATACCCAAGAAGTTTCGGAGTGTCTGGGTATTATTGTTACGGTTTATAATGTATACTTCGACTCGTGTAATGTTCAGTCCGGACAAAACCTGGGGGAGGCCACTCAACCAACGTTCATAATTATCCCTGAAAAAGTGACCGAGGAAAAAATGTCTGTTCTCATCATAATCCGAGGCTCTTAACTGGAATTCCCTGCCCTGACCTTGGGCACCGCCCCCTCCTATGGTAATCACATCACTTTTACCCCGCTGGGTTGAAGCCACACCCGTAACAAATAGTTTCCCAAACTGAAGTTGTGTTTTAAGACCGAAAAGATTTTGAGCTCCCGTGATCAGGCTGTTATTAAGAGGAAGGCTTACATTACCCACCTCTATCTTTTTAATAATATCCTCTTCATAACCCGTATACTCAACCTTTAGGTTGTTTTCGAAATCAAAGGAATTATTGTTGTCGAAATTAGCGGTTACGGCGAGCTTATCTCCGATCTTACCTACCACGTTCATACTGATTTGCTGATCGAATTCGAAACCTCCGTTCCGTTGTTGCCGGATGGGGATAGCAGGATTATCAATCCGTTGCCATCGCCCTCCGAAATCAAGATTTACATAACCATTCGGACGAATGTCGACATAACTTCCTCCGAAGATCCGGTCGAAGATCGGGCTGATATAGATTGGGGGTATTAATCTTCGTCCGCTTACAGCACTTTCTCCGTCCAGCCCCGCCGAACGGTTCTTCCAGTATTCTTTTATCATTTTTTCTTCCTGAACCTGCTGAAACTCTTCAAAAGTCATGGTAGAGGTAGGCCGGTAATTAATATCTCCCATCTTTTCATAAATCGTGTAATTATTCCCTGTATCGATTTCGAGGTCCAGTTTTAAAGTGGATGGATCTTTCAACAGGAGCGGAGAAGGGCTTTCCTCATAGACAAATGGATCCCCGTATCGGTCTTTGGGAATAAATGTAGGTTGTTTGCTGGGTTCGTAGGGTTTGTCCAAGCTATCCAGAAGTAGGCTATCCTGCCTAGTTGAATCCTGATTCAGACTATCCGATTGGAAGTGTTCTTTTGAAAAATGGTAATGACTGCCGGATTTTGCATTTGACATTAAGGTAGCCAATGTCAAGAAACCTCCGCAGATCCAAATTAATATGCTATTCAGACTTGACAAATCCTAAAAAATGAGATTATGAAGATTTAAGAGCAAGTTTTATTACCTCTTCTAATGTAATATCTTTATTTGCGTTTTTCAGAATATTATGGATACTTTTTTCAGCCTGCGATTTCTGAAATCCGAGAGTGATTAAAGCAGACAGGGCCTCATTTCTCAATAAACCATGATCATAGGCAGTAGTTTCAGACGTTCTTTCTTCCATGATTCCCTTTTTTATTTTATCCTTTAATTCAAGAATCACCCTCTCTGCTGTTTTTGATCCGATGCCTTTCACACTTTTTATCAAGCCTACATCTTCGGTTGCGATAGCCTCCTGAATTTCATTCACGTTCATCGAGGAAAGCATCATGATCGCAGTACTGGGGCCTACCCCTGAAACAGTGATTAATTGAGTAAAAAGCCATTTTTCGACTTGATCATAAAATCCATAAAGAAGATGCGCATCCTCTTTGATGTATAAATACGTGTATATTTTGCAATTTTTCTGATCTTTCAATCGGGTAAAGGTGTTTAAGGAAATTTTTACCTCATATCCTACACCATTCACATCAATTATAAAATAAGTAGGGTCTTTCCATGTGATCTCACCCTTTAGATATCCAATCATAAACGGATTTTGTATATTGTGACAACGAATTAGGCCTCAACGATATTGAATACTATCTGAATTTTTGTAAAAATAAAAAAATGGGACCCATGATTTACCAGGAAACCCCTTTTTACCTCAAAAATTTTTATTCTCACCAGTCGGATGGAATTATTTACATAAAACGTTAACTCGGGCAAAGATAAATTTCATCCCGGATGCTGCTAAGCAGCGCGATTCGGATGCCAGGATATAGTTGGATAGACAAGGGCCTGGGTATCCACGGATATCCCTATTGTATAGTTTGAGAGCCCATTAATAGAAACGTAAACTCGTCAAGGCACTGAATCACTTCCAGGAGCAGGCATATGGATAACGTGCCGTCCCGATAAAAGTAATTAAAATATCCAAATTTGAAATCTTCACTTTCGGGACACAGGCGAGCTTTGCCCCGATTCATCGGGGCGGAGCAAAGCCGTCAGGTCTAAAGGGTAAGCTGTCAGGAAAAATTTGTGATTTTATAAGGTTAAAATGCTTCATTTCGGAAGGAGGAAAATATGTAAATATTCCGAAAAATGATCAGGATTCTATTTGAAATGTTTTTAATATGACATCCAGTTCCCTTACAATCTCTCGTTGATCAACCCCCGGACTGAACACAAATCCTTCGATGTAGTATAGACGGCCGGAATTTTCATCCACCATAACATAACTGATGAAGGGTCCTCCCATGGATACATTTTTAGTACGCCATCTTCCGATCATTTTTTTCGAATAATTGCCATTAAAATTAACCTCTGTGATGGTAGGAGGTACCAATGGTTCGGTAATAACGTAGGAATTTACCCGATCCGGATTTTCATATATATATTTCCTGCCGATTTCATTTCGCCATAGTATAAGACTGTCGTTCTCGAACTGGCTTTCGTTCTCATAGGGTTTGTAAGCAATATAGATATTTTTATCAATATCATCGCCAGCCTGTCGAAGCCAGATAAACCGCTCATTTTCTTCTGCAATTTTCCATCCAAAAGGCACCTGGATTTTAAATTGATAGTTTTCCTGAATGTTATTCATGATCAATCGTTCAGCTCGTACATCAAATAATCGTTCATACGCTCTGTTTTCTTCAATTTTATTGAAAAAAGCTCTCAATTTTTCCGTATTTCCCAATAAATCCTGCTTCAGTCTTTCATTATTATGCCCGATAAGGAAAAGCACGTGCTGATCGGTGGCAAATAAATTCCTCCGGTTAATGAAAAATATTTCCTCGTTTGTCCGTAATGAATCTATGGCATCTTTTGTGAAAAAATTTCGCATCCTGACACTTTCCCTAGTATTATCTGCTATCGGTACCACAAGGATCAAATTTTTGGCCTGTTTCAGGATCCCTTTGAATTCAAATGGGGTCACTTGCCTGAGATTGAACATGGGCTCGTCCCGGGGTAAACCATCCACGCTTTCATGAAATATTTTCCTCAGTGCACTGCCAATCTCTCCTGACCATCGGGCTGAATCCAGGACCAGGACAATCTCTCCCGACTCACCCCGTCCCTTTGGTTTGGTTTGTTCACCCAACCAGTCTTTATTACAGGAAGTTAAAATGAACAAAATCATTAAAAAGGTTAGAAATAGGTGGATCGGCCTTTTCATAATAAAGGATTTTTATTGGAGTATACGAACGAAGGTATCAACTGGACAATTTATTACAAAACTAACCAACAATAAGTTTCTGTCCGGGAATGATTTTATTGCTTTTCAGTTTATTCAGTTTCATTATTTTTTCAATCGTCAACCCTTCATATTGACGTGAAATCTTCCACAAGCTGTCACCCGGTTGGACCATATGTATCTTGGAATCCGGGATGGGCTGGGTTAATTCCTGGGGTTCATTTTTAGCGGTAACGTTTTTGATATTATTGTAATAATCATTATTTACCCAAACGATCAGTTTTTGATTGATCCGGATCATATTGCTGGTCAGATTGTTCCATGTTTTAAGATCGGCCAGGCGGACTTTATATTTTTCGGCTATCACGCCAAGTACTTCTCCTGATCGAACCACATGAATCATTTTATCTCTGCCGTAGGTACTTCCAACCGTATTTCTGGCTAAATATTCCAGCTCATCTTTACCAGCATTTTTAGCGGAGTCAAGAATATACTTGCGGTTCAGGCTAAAATCCTCTTTAATATAGGCAGGAATTTTTAAAACAAAATTCCGGGTATTTTCCGGGACTGCCATCCTGCGAATCTTGGGATTGAGCCTTTCCAGGTCCTCAGGACAGATTCCTGTCAGGTCGGCAAACGTCTTAAAATATAAAAAATCATTAACCATGATGGTATCGGACTCGGGTAAATAATCCTTATGGTCCTCTATATAAAAATTATGTTCAATGGCATAATTTGCAGCATACATGATGGCTACAAACTGAGGAACATAGGATCTGGTTTCACGCGGAAGATATCGATATATCTCCCAGAAGGTTTTTTTATATCCGGATCTCCTTATCGCCCGTCGCACTTTACCAGGCCCGGCATTATACGCGGCCAAAACAAGTTCCCAGTCATTAAAATAATGATAGAGTTCGTTCAGGTATTTACAGGCCGCCTCGGTTGATTTTTCGGGATCCATCCTTTCATCTATATACCAGTCGATATCCAGGCCGAATAATCTTCCCGTCTCAGGCATGAACTGCCAGAGTCCTACAGCCCCTACCCGTGAACGGGCAGTTGGATTTAATGCGCTTTCAATAATCGAGAGATACTTGATTTCATCCGGGATGTTGTATTTTTTGAAATATTTTTCGAAAATCGGAAAATATAAATGCATCCTCCCAAGTACTCCTCTGGTATAATCCCGGTCTTTTACTGTAAAATAATCTACAAAGGCCTTAACCGTAGTATTGAAGTGTAAGGGAACGAGGCTTTCAATGTTTTCAATGCGTTCCTCCACTTCATCGTAAGTAGCATCCGGAATATACTCGTATTCATAGGAAGGATAGTATAAAAACTGATAGGAGAGGCTATCAGAGGTTATTTCATCCGTGGCAAAGGCAATCGAGAAGGAAAGCAGGACCATCCATGCCGGAAGAATGTAATTTTTTATCAGTTTTTCCATTTCTTTCAATTAATTACGGAAATCAGATAAAAGGTAATTTGAAAAAGCCAATAATTTTTCTTCCTGGAAATTATCCGACATGATCTGCAAACCAATTGGGAGTCCATTCTGATCTTTATTTACAGGGATTGATATAGCTGGATTTCCCGCGACCGATGCCTGAACCGTCAATAAATCCTCAAAATACATATCAAGTGGGTTTTTTAATTCACCTATTTTAAAAGCAGTGGTTGGTGTGGTTGGCAATGCAATAAAATCATATTTTTTGAATATTTCAAGTGTTTGATCCCGAATCAATTTTCTCACTTTTTGTGCTTTTGTATAATACGCATCGTAATAGCTGGCACTCAACACAAAGGTTCCCAGCAGGATTCGGCGTTTTACTTCTTCTCCGAATCCCTCGGATCTGGATTTTTTATACATGGATTCCATATCGCTGG
>Ga0209536_100002176_pt1 | contig 31881 bp, 33 predicted proteins | sample DeeMarSeWOR28_12_FD_187461 | JGI IMG/M metagenome (GOLD analysis project Ga0209536, IMG submission 187461) | Marine sediment microbial communities from White Oak River estuary, North Carolina - WOR-2-8_12 (SPAdes) (version 2) | ecosystem: Environmental > Aquatic > Marine > Intertidal zone >... | reverse complement strand
TTTCGCAGCTGCTTCATTGCAGACTGCCGATAAATTATGCCACAGGCGAAAGCCAGATGGCTCATTAAACGGGGGAGTTTCACCTACTGTTTTTATTGAATGGATAATTCGGGGAGAATTTAAGACTTGAAAACCCCTGTAGATAAAATTGGGGAGGCGCCGCGAGCTACACCCTAAGGGCTCGCTCGCCTCCCCAAAATCTATCTACAGGAAAGGTAGCAGTAATCAAAGGTTTTTGAACTGCAAAGAAACCACTGTTAAATATACTATACAATCAACTAATAAGGATTACCCAGCACGATCATATACTGTTTACATCATAGGAAAAGCACGGAATCATTAACGACCCCCCGCGCTTTTCACATCTTGATATTCTCACTTATATGGCCGGAAAAAATCCACTAAGCATCTAATACGCTATAGAAAAATTGGGTAAATGCGAGATTTCACGGTGATGTTGGAAATTGATCCCGCCACTCATCGAGAGTCTTGAGAAGCTCTTTTTTAAATTTTTCTTCTACATGAAATTCTTTTTGTTCACTATAGTCAATAAACCAACTTCCCTTCCCTTATTAATCCCTAATTTTTATCAAATTACCGAGTCGGGTAGCGCAGGGGAATCTCACCTTCACGCCCCCACAGATCGGTACGTGACAGTCTCCCGTCATACCGCTCCTGCCAGCATTCCTCTTGAGACCTCACAGTCTCAAGCCTACGCAAAAAGTACCCGGCTCCTCCCCCGCTACAGCGGGGTTGACCTTCGTTTGCTGCGAGCTGACTCATCCCCTTCGCTCCAGCCCCATTACAGAGCCTTCTACACTACTACTGGATGATCCGCCCCTGTGCTTCGCATCGGTACTCTCATTCTTGTGGGGTCTCCACTTGAATTTCTCCCTTAACATCAAGGCGACAGGTTCCCACGTTCCACACAAAAGCCTAACTCAGAGTCACGCCATCTTTACGCCGGAGGCCGCTTAGGCAGTAAACAGGTTGCCCCTAAACTCATCCTGGACCCAATATAGAAGCCCAGTTTTGACCTCGTCCATAATCGCTCGACGCCTCATCGAATGGTTCGCTTGCGCTCGTCTCTCTGATCCACAACTGGCCCCGTCTGGCGGGACCTTTTCCTCAACGCTCACCAACATGGCTTTTGACCACAGCAGCTTGAGGTGTTTTGAAGCCTGCTCCTGCAAGCCGGTTTCGAGGGGCCCGCCCTCATCTTTTGTGCAGTTACGCACACTTTATACAAAGTACGCTCGTGGCGCACTACATTGAGAATATACAAATTTTTATGAAATTCCAAATATGTTATGGCTATCTCAGGTTTTTGAAATGCTGAGAAACCTGTACAACATTTGGAAATCAACTATCTATTTTTGATACTTTTTAGTCTCCAAAGATAAAAAGCCATCATTCTGATGGGGTTTCAAAACGCCAATAACTTTTGATCGGAATAGAATTTAAATTACAAGGACTCTCACCAGAAGCATAAGGTATACCCTCTCGTGCCCACTTTGTGAATCTGTATTGATCGTCAAGTTTAAACCTTGCACGAAAGGTCCAGAGATATTGCTTTGATGGCTCCAAGGTAATTTCAATCTTGTGTTCAGGTCTTCCTATACCTTGTCTCGTGTAGAGAGGCTTATTCTGGATAAAATCTTGTTCGCTCCATATTTTAAGATCATAAGTGATCTCATCAATTCGGTTCAGTATTCCCTCTTTATCTGCCTTTACATCTTTTTCTCGAGGAAACGGTTCCCATTCTAACGTCGGTTGGCGTGAGCCAACTTCTGGATTTTTCAGCCAAATAGCCCCTCTCCATTTCACATAGGCTGGATAAATTGGCTTAAGCACGCAGTTTCTAAATTCCACCACTTCAGATTCATACACTAAAAATATGTTTTCTATGATATTTTCAGCAAGGGTTTGATAACCGTGCTCATACTCATCATTCAATAGCTGAGCATTATTCTCCACCCATTCAGATAATGGTCGCTTTTTGCTAACGTATCGCCATATATCAGAATACATTTCTTCACCACCATGAACATCTACTGCCCTGGCATTTACACTCAAATAGAAGGAGATAAGAGGATCAGATCCTTTTCCACCTTCAAATCCTAAACTAGTTGCACTAATCTCCAGAATGATATAATTGCCTTCTAGATTCAAAGTGCGGTAGTTCGGTATTTCCTCCTGTGATCCAGGACCTATTTCTTTCATGATCGTATATTCATAGTTCGTCAGATTATTACCGGCTATATAAACGTGCTCAGCCATGGTTCCCTGAACATCAAGTTCAACCAATGCGTTAGCAGCTGCTTCTTCTATCTGCTTTGCCCATTCTTCGGGCACCGAGTCCCTTTCATAAATGTAATAGCCTGCTGCAGCACCGCTTAATGCAATAACACCTAAAAGAGGGAAAACGAGAATTGCTGCTGCACCTGTTGCACTAAAACTTCCTACTCCACCTAAGGCTGACCCTGCTCCTTTTAGCATGTGTTGACCGGGACCACCCTCAATATTGGGATGGTAATCGACTTGCGGCTCGAATTTTGCTGGCACAATTATTACATGTCTTTTCTGTTTTCTTACATCCTCTATAATTGGAGATCTATAATAATAGTGATCAGTAGTTGCACAGCCAGAAAGCAGAATAAGAATTGCACAAAATGAAACCAACTTGCGCCATTGGGAGTCGTTCATAATAAATCTTAGCATTTGGACCTTTTTCTTCTTAAAAAGGATTTTTTTGAATATCAGATGCTTGAATTTCTTTTTATGGCCTTATTAGGTGAATAATTCAACGCCAGATATAAGGAGAATGAGAATAAGAAAACCGAAGAAAAAATAATAGTTTAAGTCGTGATAGTCGAAATCTGATATCAATTAGGCCATATGTATAATTTTTAGACAAAACCGAAATGTGGTCAAGATAAATTTAATCAATAAGGTTAGAAAGAATAGTTCGATTAAACTGGTTTAAAGGCCATCTTATCAACATAATAGCCTACGATTGAGAGTATCACCAAAACCGGTAACTTGTGATATGCCAGAATATCCCAGCTATGAAAATTTATTTGATAATTGAAATCAAAGTTTTATATCATAGAGAAATCTTATAAAATTAAAATGGGTATGGAAAGCATCACGGAGAGGTGCAAACTCACTACCCAGGCCTCATAGCTAATGTCTTCTATACTCAATTCTTTATCTATTTAACCATTTCATTAAATCTTTTGTTTAGATAATAATCAACTTTGTAATGTTTTTGACCAATTTCCTGATCAACCATTTCTTTAATCAACATGGTTTTGTTTGTTGTTAGAAATATCATTTGTTTTGTTGCCAGATCGGCCCTTCGTCTTAGATTAACGGATCTTGAATTTTTCAGGGTGGTTTTGGCTTTGCAGTTGGCTATTTTTTTTGTAATGCAACTCTCATAGTATTTTAGTAGTTGGTCTTTTGATTCCAACTGCCCTGTTGCAGGCGCACTATCTATGATGAGAATAAAACTCACTAAAGAAATAATAAAAGTAATATTGGTCTTCATTTTGTATTCTTTTTCCGTCAATAAATTAATGTTTTAAGACAATGTAGGATACACCCAAAAGAAGACAAACTTGACTTGACACCTTGCTAAAAGATGAGTGGTCATATACCTTCCGGATTATTTCCCCCCGCCAAATCCAAAAAAGTAATCATGACCACCCAAGACAACGCGTATTATCTCTAGCTGATGCAAACCAAAAAGGTTCCAACGACAAAGGTTTTGAAATCGCCGATGCCAGTGGACTATAACTAATACTGCTGTGTGGTCTGGCGATATTGTACTTCTTTTGATAGCTCTCGATTAAAACCTTTGCACCTCTGTGCTTTGCATATTCACTTGTACTTTATCGCGGCTGAAAGGTGATGTAAACCGTAGAAAATTACTGTATTATTACTAGTAAAAACTAGAACTACTTGATGGACAGGAGGTAGGACTGCAAGCTGTCGGTTTTAGTTTTTAATCCCAATTTATGGCGGATTTTTGTCCGGTGGAACTCGATAGTTCTTGGAGATAAACCCATTAACACTGCGATATCTTTAGTGGTTTTCCCCTGCCGAATTAGGCTTGCAATTTTGATCTCCTGCGGGGTTAATTTGTGCTTAGTCGAAGCAAAAATGCGGGTAAAAGGCGAGATGATTTCATCCAAATTGGTTTTGATTATGTGGAGGAGAGAAGCCTGTCTGGGGCTGAGCGGGGTCTTTTTCAAACTCTCCAGATATGGTTCAATTAGCTGTTTGGCATTGAATTGGATTTTTTCTTCGAGCTCAATCTTATCGTCTTCTCTTTTTTTGAGAAGAACGCTTAGAGCCGCATTCATTTCTTCAAGCTCGTGCGTCTTATCTTTGAGTTCCTGTTCCCGGGCCAGCAAGGAGCCCTGGGCCTGCTTGTTTTCAGTTATGTCATAGGCGATAGCCAGAGTAGCGGTTTCATCGCCATAATTGATGGTTGCTGCGGCCAAGTCTATCCACTTGGTCTCGTCGTCTTTGGTCAAAGCTTTAAGCTCATAGCGGTCGGGTACAACCTCCCCTCGTTGGCGGGCTAACCCGCGTTTTTTGACCAAATCCCTCATGTCAGGGTGAACCATCTCCCAGAACAGCATCGCGTGGGCTTCAGCCTCGCTGTAACCGGAGATTGATTCAAAAGCCCGATTAATATAAAGAATTTTTTCGCCAGCAACTATTAATATGGCGGCAGGAGCCGATTCGGCTAAGGTCCGGAATTTTTCCTCAGACTCCCTTAGCGCTTTTTCTGCTTCTTTGTGTTTTGTTATATCATTGCCGACGCAGAGTATCTCCAAGGTATTGCCAGCCTCGTCCTGAACACCTTTATTCGTCCAGGCAATCCAGACACGTTGGCCGTTTTTGCGCATGTTTTCGTTCTCATTGTTTATGTACCGCTCAGGGTAAAGTCCTAAGTCTCTGATCATATCAGCCAGATCCCGTCCAGACGACTCTGTTTTTGGGACGATGGTGCCAATGACATTCTTTCCAATAATTTCCTTTTCCGTGTAGCCGAAGAATTTTAAACTAAAATTATTGATGAATTTAACATTACCCTTAGTGTCTAATTTTAAGATTATGCTATTAACACTCTGAACCAATTCTCTGTAATTTCTTTCACTTTCCTCCAACGCGGCTGCTGTCAATTTTCGATTGGTAATATCACGTGCAACTCCTTGAATAGCGTAAGGTTTTCCCTGTCGGTATATTAGCCCGCCGTCAGTTTCAATCCATACGTGGTTACCATTCTTTTTTTTCACTTTATATTCTGTCAGTTGTCTTTGCGAACCAGACTGCATAATCTCGTTAATGGTTGCCATAACCATTGGTAATTGATCTTCATTCATTATAGAGGATATTCTTAGATTGTTTATCTCTTCTCTTCTATAACCCAGCAAACTCAGAGCGGCATCATTCGCATCAATAAATCTGCCTTCAAAGTCGTGAACATATATGCAGTGAAGATTGCGTTCAAATATTGCTGTATATTTATCGCGCATTTCACTGATGATTTCCTTTTCACGTTTTAGCTCATTTAAACGCGTCTCCAATCTATCAACTCTTTTTTTCAGCTGTTCGTAAGTTGGTTTCTTGGACATCATGGAAACCTCTTGCGGCGAAAAGCCAGCTTTCTTCTGACACTTCCTAAGGGGCGGGAGGTAAAAGAACATTTTGACCCCCTGCTTATAGCAATAGAATCCCTTCCGCAGTTAAGCTTCTTTCACTTACATCTACGGAAAAAGCCATTCGTCACAAACTTTATTTTCTGTCGTGTTCTCAAACTGACAATTCGGGCATTTCATTTTACGACATCGACTCAAGCGAAAATTATGTTATAATCCAATCTTTTGCAGATTCTAACTTTGTAAAAATCCTTATTTCTCGTTGTAGATCTTTACAAATATCAGAATACAATGTTGCGTAAGTTTGTTGAAAATCATTTTTAACAACTATGGCAGTTTTAGTTGCTTTGCGATCTTTAGGACAATTTCTTTTGACTAAGCTTTTAATTCTATAAAGATCGGTATGCGCCATTTTTATTTGACCGGACGCGAATGCCCAAATACTATTTTTATTCTTAAATTCTGGCATTGAAACTAACTTAGCAATGCCCTCGATAATTTCCCAATAATCCATGCCTGTTGACGATTCAATAAGCATGTAATCATTATTGTTGGTAAATTTCAGTGACATTTTAATTTGTGTCCTCCATTGAAACCTTCTTTAGCTAATTCCACCTGCTCACATACATTTTTTTACATCCCCGACATTGAACGTCGATTGGTCACAGCGTATAGGCAAGACTTCGATAATCTCATTAATCGCCTTCCAGCTAACACATTCTTTATAAGTTTACCTGCCATAATGCGCCAGTCAGTTGCCATTTTGCGCCATTTTTGATAAATGTTTAATTTATTGAATTAATTAATAAAGCCAAGTCTAGAAAGGAAAAATAGCATATGGCCGTCACTCATCTTTTGTCTCCAGCAGATATTCTATGGAACTTATTAGAAGACTATGGACATGACGCCGAATCTATATTCCTTGAAGAGGGCATCGATCGTGAAATGATTTTAAAGCCGGGTTCGCGTATTGCCCACGCGAGAGTTGACAGCCTTTGGTCTAAAGTAAACAAACTCATAGACGATTCGTGTTTCGGACTGCATGGTGCAAAATTTTGGCACCCTTCCCACTTTAATGCTTTAGGACATGCCTGGCTTGCCAGCGGCACTTTGCGTGAGGCGCTAAACCGTGCTGTCCGCTATGCTCACATTACCGGAACAGATAGAAAAAATCGGATGGCGGATACGGATAAAGGGCTAACTGTTACGCTGTCCTATTCTCTTAAACTGCCTGTCTTCATCGATTTGTCAATGTCAATTTTGATGTCTGCATGTCGGTTTAATTACGGAGCGGATTTAAACCCGGTGGAGGTCAACTTTATCCATTCAAAGCCTGCCTGTGCTGAAGAATACTATTCCTTCTTTAATGCTCCCGTTAATTTCAACGCTGATAACGACAGTTTTACCTTGCCGGCAGATGCTGTTGATAGACGCCTGCCGATCGGCAACCCACAACTAGCCAAAATTTGCGACCAATACATCATCAGTTATTTAGCAGAATTGGACAAAAACAATATTGTCCAGCGCGTTAAAGGTGCGATTATTGACATGCTGCCTTCGGGTGGGGTTTCCGGAGAAAAGGTGGCGCAGAAATTGAATATGAGTGCACGAAGCCTGCAACGCAAACTTCAGGGCGCGCGCACAACTTTTGGTGCATTGCTGGATGAGGTACGCCAGGAGATGGCAGAGCATTACATTCACGATTCAACTGTCAGTCTAACGGAGATTGCTTTTGTTTTGGGATATTCGGAATACAGTTCTTTTTGGCGGGCCTATAAACGTTGGACGAAAATTTCTCCAAGCGAGATTCGAAAATTAGAGCTAAATATTTTTGAGGGGGCTTAAATTCGATAAGGAAACAATCCTGAAAAACAAATCAGCTATTTGGAGTGATCAGGTTCCAACAGATATAGGTCCCTTATCTTCAATTAGGATTATAGATGAATCATTGATCAATATATCAAATATCAGCCCAGCAAAAATTGTGGATGTCGTGCCTGAATATAAAATTTGGAGGGACTGAAAATTTGTTGAATTTGCTGATGTAATAATAAATTTTGAATAATTGTAGTTATCATCATATGGAAATAAAAACCCCGACTATAATGATCGGGGTTTTTGGCTGCTTTGCAAATCCCTGCAAATGGTTGCATATAGGGTGCAAAATAGGGTATAATTCGTGCAACTTTGATGGGGTCTATTGTAATAATTTCAATAGGTTATGTTCTTCCGTCGAATTGCAGATTTGAATGCTTTTTTCTCCAAATTCATAAGATTATTCATTTTCAAATTCAGGATTAATGGTTAATATTAAATCACAAGATCCTATCTTTTGGTCATCAGGAATTTTCGGTAATGCAAGAAAAGACGAATTTTCGATCGACCGCGTTCGATGCGGCCTGCCAGACGATCTTAATCGAACAGCCCGAAGCTATCGGTGTGGCTTTTAAATTTCTGGACTGCGGTTGCGCGTTGCTCTGCGGTGTCTCTGCCCAGGGCGATCCGCTGGGTGACTTAGTTCATGTCTCCGGACAGCCGGCGAAGAAAGGGAAAAAACCGCCGATTTGTCTTACGTGCAGAAAAGACAGTGGGTTGGAACGGGTTATCTGGGAAGGAATTCATTGGCCCGGTGACGAAACGGAACTGCCCGACAAGGAGTTGAGGCTTGCCATCGGCCAAAACGTTTTTGGCCCGGGCTATATAGAACCTGACGCCTAAACAGTTATTGGCAGCCACAGGCCATCACGATACCAAATCCTGGAAAACGGTTCGCCGGCAGGCAGTAAGGCTTTCTCCAGAACGCGGGCATCGATTTCGATGTCCGCCCGATCGTACTCGGCATCCCAGGGTTCGATCAGTACCACTCCTTTGTCCAGCGCAACCAGGCGAGGCAAATTGGGGGTTCCCCACGTCCGGGTGCGTGCTTCGTCTTTAAGATCTTCCAGTGTTGGGTATTCTAAAAGCGCTTGCAGCATCACCATGGTAGGAGGGCTCAAAGGGATTTGTCCGGATAAGTTGCCCCTGAGGCCTTTTTCCGGACTGACCCAGAGTCCATGCGTTATTTCGCGGCGATCCGGGCTGCATCGTTGCCCGGGCGGCATGCATGCCAGAAAAAACCGGGTGTCATAGCGGCGTTTCATCGACACGGGGGTAATCCAGTGACTCCACCGGAATAAAGCCGACAACGCCAGGGTCCAGCCTCCGGATACCACCAGATTTAAGAACCAGTCTTTAGGGAGATCTGCGGCAACCCGCAAATTGTCAATCTGTTTCAAATCTTCCGCACGCCGGTTCGCCCGGCGCGCCAGGAAAACACCGGCTTCTTCAAGAGTCTCGCGTATGGCTGCTATGCCGTAAGCAAGGATTTCTTCTTCACCAAGGCCTCCCCCCAGGCGGCTGGAAAGCCCCGCGGGATCCAAATCCACGTGCTCTTTCCATACCGTGAATCCGCTATCTTCAGGGTCCAGAGTTCCGCCCGCAAAAACATACTTGCCGGCCATAAATCCGCTTTCGGCATGTCTTTTTAACAAATAGACCTGCAATTCTGCCCGATATTCACGCACGAGGATGATCGTGGCAGCCGGTAATGCTCTGGGGGGATTTACACGCTTGTTCTGCATGATGTTGAACTGATGGAATTCAAAGCTGAAATTCTTCGGGGTTGCCGATTTTTTTTGTCATTCGATTCAGGCCAGCAAGGTTTTGGTAATGGGTTCTATCCATGCCTCTTCGCCGAATGCGTCGGTCAGTTTTTGAGATACGGTTTCCAGTTCCGATGTGTTGGGCACCTCTACGACCAGATCGTAACCATCCAACACTTTCAGTTTCCCGTGCTGTTGAATAATGTCGATCACCTGATGCACGTCGACCGTAAACCAGCCTTTCATGCGACGCAACAATTCCTCGCCTTGAAACGGCCGCTCGATCACCAGATCAACCTTGCGCTGCTTTGCTTCCCAGCCGAGAACAGCAGGTTGTTTCAATACCGGCCGCACGGGATCGTGCACCGCCGCACATTTGAACCACAACATCGCTCTTTCCACGCTGCCTCCTTGTTGACATCTGCTTAAATTTAAGCAAAATATAATCATCCACTGTACCTGTCAAGGGCAATGCTTACGCATTTATTATTTGTTATCTGTTATTAGTTATTGGACGAGCCAATTTGAAACAGGGCCAGGATGTGCGGAGGTGAGATGAAAATGGAAAAATCAATCTTTCAAAAGCAATAACCAATAACGAAAACCCATCTCAAAAATAGTGGCTAAGGGTTCAGGGCAAGGCGTCCCGTGAATTGAAAACGGAGCGTACACGCAGTACGTGAGTATTTCAATTCACGGGACAACGCAGCCTTGGGCACTTAGACGCATTTTTGAGATGGGTTCGAATAACTATTAACTTATTTTTCGGGGAGAGCGCTATGGATGTATTTTCTGCCATGATAGATCGCCGCAGTGCGCGTGCGTATCTCAATAAACCCGTTTCGCGAGCGGATATCGAAGACATTTTCCACTATGCCGGAATGGCGCCATCGGCCATAAATCTTCAACCCTGGGAATATGTAATTGTTTACGGTGAAGAAAAGGATCGGCTGGTGAAGCGTTTGCGGAAAGCGCGCACGGAACGAAAGATCTCTTGCGGCCCCGGGACCGAAAACCCTTTGCCGGATATATTTAAAAACCGCAGCCGCCGGGCTTCAGATGCCATGGCCCCTAAAATTGCTGAAACGGGCCGGGAGTTCAATCAATTTGTCGAGGAGGGCAGCTGTTCTTTTTACGGAGCACCGGTGGCGATTATCGTTACCATAGACCGGTTGTTTCCAAAACTTCGCTATCTGGATGTGGGCCTCAGTGTTTCCTATCTGCTGCTGGCCGCTCAGGCTCATGGATTGGCGACCTGTCCAATCGGCCTGATTTCATCCTATGGCGAAGAGATAGCTGAGATACTCGATATCTCTGAGGACAAGGAAATCCTCCTGGGCATTGCCCTGGGGTATGCCGATAATCAATCACCGATCAACAATTTTAAAACGGATCGCGAAAGTCTGGACAACATTCGACGCTGGTACGAATGAGGCGCCCCGCCAAGAATTCTTTTATGGGAGGCAGGCTGACGAAAGATACCTAAATCAATGAAAATCGCGCTGATTGCAAACTCGCGTTCCAGCGGTATATACAAAAATAATTTAATGCCCGATCTGGAAAAAAAACTAAAACAGCATAAGATCGGCTTTGATCTGCTGCGGACGCAATATCACGGCCACGCCACTGAACTTGTAAGGCGGATTTCCGTTAACAACTATGACGCGATTGTATCGATGGGCGGCGACGGTACCAATTTTCAGGTGCTCAATGCTGTCTTAAAATATCATGCAGACGCAAACCTGCCGCCGCTGGGCATCCTGCCGAGCGGCCGTGGGAACTCTTTTGCCAAGGACTTGCAAATCTATGGTGTTGAAGACGGTATCGCGGCTCTGGCCCGCCAAACAACTCTGGAGGTTGATGTATGCCGGTTTTCCCAGAAGGAAACGAAACATTATTTTGTCAACCTCATGGGGCTTGGATTTGTAACCGACGTGGCCAAAACCGCTGCACGTTTTAAATGGGCGGCCGATGTCAGCTATGTGATCGGCGTATTTCATCGTCTCCTAAGGTTGACCTTTCATCAAATGGAAATGGAAATTGACGGAGAGGTCATTTCCGGTCCCAACTGTTTTGTCGAAATCTGCAACTCAAAATATACCGGCGGCAACATGCTGATGGCACCGGGAGCGAAAGTCGATGACGGACTGTTCGATGCGGTAGTGGTTTCGCCGTTGAGCCGTATGAGCCTCATCGCCACATTCCCCAAAATCTTTAAAGGCACCCATGGAGAGAACCCGGCCGTGAGATTTATCAAGGGCAAATCGGCCACCGTTTACACCGAACCGCAAAAGGCGTTACTTCCGGATGGAGAAATTTTCGGAATCACTCCGACAGAAATAACTATTTTACCGCACCTAGTGAAGTATTTTATTTAATACCCAGCAAATAAGGGGACGTCCCCTTTAATCTTATGTTTATTTTTGGGGCTTGCTAAAAAAGATGGAAAGGTGGGCTTGACCAAGATGGCGCCATTTATTATTTTCTTATATACGGAGATGTTAAGCCTCAACGGATATAAAAACATGCGGATACGCCAGGATCTTTAAATGAATGAAGTTGATCGTTTAGCCCGGCAGGTTCTTAAAAACTGCGAGATTTCAGATGCCCGACACGCCGGATTGTATTCTATCTGCGGTCTGGCCTTGCGATTGCGTGATCTTTATAAATGGGAAAAAGGCTTGCATCCCTGGGAAGAAAAAGACGCTTCTGAAATCCTCGATTGGATCGCTGCAAAGGAACAGCTCTGGGAAAAACTCGCCCCGAAAAAATACGCGGATATTTCCATCGGGGGTAAGCACTATGATCCGTTTAACACCGCCCAGATCAATGCGGTACTCGAACCGCACGGCATCTTATACGGCGCCGGCTATGCCTACAGCCTGAAACCTACCTTCTTTCTGGCCGCGATTAAGAATAAAGCTCAAACCGACGGATACACCGTATATACCCTCGAGCGGGAACTGGCCCGTGACCTGCTGACCCTGCCGGTGATTTCGCAGGACAATTCAATCCTGCTGCGCACCGATTCTGCCAGGCTTTTTCTATGGGATCAAATCTCCTTTATAAAAAAATCAGGCCGACCGGCATTGCGGTTTGCACTCGAAAATTGCGGGCTCAAAAATGAGGATTCAGAAACATTGCAACATCAAATGCCGATAATTTTAGCCGCTCAAAAAGACAATTTTATTTACCACGAAATTGGTGAAATGAGAGATTCCACCTTTGACCGGGTTATCTGGCGTGAGTTAATTGCCGCCTTTCCGCATTCACCCATTGAACTGCTTGCCAGGGCTGTCAAGGATCTTCTGGCGGACACAACAAAACACGGAACTCTCAGTTATCTTGTACGGAATCGCAAAGCGGCCGCCCTGGGTTTCTATGTTGCCTTTCAGGATGGACTGATAAAGGAACTTTTCCCCGAACTCAGAGAAGCTTTTAGGGGCTTTACCAAAACCCGTGATTGGCGTATGATAAAAGAAGCTATTACTACAGGCTACCGCAATGCTCGAAATTTCACTGAGAAAATGGTTCATATTTTTCAGACCGGCAAACAAAATCAGCAGATGCAATGGGCTAAAGATGAGATCGAGCGATGCCTGCTGGGAAAAATCAAAAAATAAAGACAGCACCTGATTTAAGACCCTGAAGGAGATCGCATGAATTATGATGCAGAATTCTGTCAGCAGATCCGGGTAAGTGAGGACGAAAAGCGCCAATGTTTTGAGCGGATATCTGAAATCCTTTCCTTGGCCACCAAAGGGCGAAATTTCGGATTACTGTCTTTGGGAAAAGAAGCCGAAGAAAGTTCATCATTTCTAATGCGCAAAGGGCTTCAACTGGCATTGGACGGTGTCAAAATCCAGAGGGCCAGAACCATTCTGGAGCTTTATATCCATACCGGGAATTACACAGGGAAGGAACTGCTGGAGCGCTGTATTATCTTAGAAGGTGTACTCGGGATTCTGGAAGGGATGCACCCTAAACTCCTCAAAGAGCTTTTGCTCTCCTTCCTCGGTGAAACGGGACATACTATTTATAAGGAGGAATTTGAAGCCAGCGACAAGAAGAAATTGCGATTTTATCTGCAAGAAATTGAAAAAAAACCTGCCGCAACGAATTCCGCCGCCAAACTCGGTAGTATTATCGTTAAGCTCAATGAGAAGGCAATTAAACATTTTCTGCAAATAATCCATATCGAGGATCTGGCAAAGACCGCAAAGGACATGGACGGCAAAGCGCAGATCAAAATATTCAATCATCTGCCGGGCAGAAGTGCATCGATGTTATTTGAAGCGATTGAGCAGATGGACTCCGTTGAGCCTGCTAAAATCGTGGAGGCCCAGAACAAGTTCGTCGCCATTATGTCGGAGTTGAGGGAGCAGGGACGCATCTGATGAAATATTACGTTTATTTTGATGCTTACGGGCATGCCCGCCGGGCCGTCAGCGAAAAAGAGCTGGCCGAAAACTACCGCAACGAACCGGATCGTTTTTTAAAAGCCATGTGCGGCCTGGGGCCGGATACGGGTGAAGGCCATATAAGCGGTCACGTGGGCATCCTCAGCTTTGATAATGATGAAGAACTAAATGATTATCTTGAATCACTCGGAGATGAGATAACAGGCTTTTACAAGGCGGACTCCGATAGTCGCCCTTATAACTTTTAGAAGCTATCTCAATTATTTTTAAAGAAAGTCAACTAAATTTCAAATCCTATTGACTTTCAAAAACTTTCTTAAGTAAATCCGTAACGCGTGCTGCCGGTTCCGTCCGGATGCGTTTTTCCTCTTCAGCAAGCATCTTAAAAAGCCCCTTTAAAGCACCATCGGTGACATACTGATCCAAATCGAAACTCAAACTCTTGCCGAACGGCAGGCTTTGCGCCCTGGCATTCAAATCCTGGAACGACTGCGTGACGCCGACCTCGCCCATAGCGTCTTTAACGATGGGTTTGAAAATTTCCTGGAGTCGATCAGAGGTTTTATTCTCAAAATAAAGGGTCGCCTCATTATCGCGACCGTTTAGGATTTTTTTGGCGTCATCAAACGTCATCTGCCTGATGGCATCACCGAAAATAGATTTCGCCTCGGGGGCAGCGCGCTCGGCAGCCCGGTTCATGCTCAATTCAAAACTATCCACTTTTGCTCCATACCCGGCGGCTCTCAATAGCTTTTCAACTTTCTGCACCGATTCGGGGAGCGGGATTTTAATGTCCGGGTTCTGATAATATCCGTCCGGTTTGGATACCAGTTTTACGGCGTTTTGGGTTCCTATCTGGAGGGCTTCCTTAAGGCCCTGAATAATTTCATCGTTTGAAAGCCCCCCTTTGCTGCCGAATGTTTCCTGAGCGCCCTTGAGAAGATCGCTTAAACCGGCGGCAAAGCCGAAATGAACACCGCCGATTATAGAAACAACCAGGATGGGAAATAAGATAAAATGATATATTTTCATCGTATACTCCTTTCAAAGCAGAAGGAACATTTAAAAGGCAACCAAAATCTGATAGTTTTTAGCAGGAGATATGAAAGCCTGCCGCAACCTTCCGGCCTTCCTGAAAAAGCATATTAAAAACTTCGATTGCTTTGGATGTTTTCTTTTCAATTAAGACAATGTTATTGACGGTCAAGCTTTCACGTAAATGGTGGCTGGTCTTCATTAACCCGGGAGAACCCTTCCCGATAACCACCGTGTCGGGCCCGGATTCCAAAATATCGGCAATGTCCTCGACATCAACCCGGTGTCCGCTCTTCCGCCACCAGTCCGAAATCACCTGCCCTCGAACAATTTTAATGTCATTCGTGTAAATTTTGCCATTGACAACGATCTTCCCGAATGAGAAATCCGTAATCATATTCTGCCATCCAATAAAATAAGATGATGGTTGAAAGTAATAGTTTGATTATTGAACTCAAAAAAAAATTGTCAAGAGAAATAACTATGATAGAGTGACAAAGATAACCGGCTTTAAAGCTAACGCGTACCCCTTAAAGAAAAGAAATCGAAGACCGATTATGAAGAACAAGCGAACAGAAATAATCATCCCTAAAGACCGGGCGATATTCTGGCTCGATAAAAACGGACGCTGGCACAACGCGCATGGGGAATTTGAACATAAAAAGATCATCGCCTATTTCCATTCTTCAATAAAGAGAGACGAAAATGGGTATTACCTTTCCCAAAGGCGACAAAATGTTCACGAGAAAGTTTATTTCCATTACGAAGACACCGCTTTGTTTGCGGTGGATTTAATTAAAGATGATGTTGTTACACTGATACTGAATACCGGCAAGCAGATCAGGCTGATGCCCAGGAACCTGTTTCTACGCGGTGACGACCTATACATGCGAATGGGGAAAGAAACCATCAAGTTTACCGAACGCGGATTGATGAAAATCTCAGATCTGCTGGAATATGACAACACCCTATATTTTATTAAAATTAATAATAGAAAGTATAAAATACGTCAAAGCTAATAAAGCGTCTTTAGCACGACGGATCAATCCATCAGACTACCGGCTGTCAGCTTTGAGCTCACAGCTTATAAGTCGTTGAGCATTTCGTGTTCAGCCGCAACACCGTCAAGGACCCTTATACGGATTTTAAGACAGATTCTATTTGCAGGGCTTAGCGGTGGCCAGCATCTGGAATATTTGAGAGTGCTGTTTTTCCACAGCCCATTTTGAGGCCGTCTTACCTTTGCGGTCAACCGCCCGAACATCTGCACAATTGGCCAGAAGCATGCGCACCACTTCTGCATGCCCTTGTTTTGTTGCTAAAATCAGCGCCGTGTCGCCGGCGCTATCTTTTGCTTTCAGGCCAGCCTTCGAGGCAATTAACTGCCGAACCACACTGTCATAGCCATTGACGGCGGCAAACATTAAGGCGGTTTTTCCTTTATTATCTTTTGCGTTAACATCAGCGCCCGCAGCCAGCAGTTCCTCGACGATGTTCAGGTGACCGTTTATGGCTCCGAACATCAGGGCTGTGGTGCCTGTATTGTTTCTGACGTTTACTCTCGCTTCGCTGGTCAACAACACATTCATAATTTCGCTGAAACCGAATTGGGCGGCCATCATCAGCGATGTCCAGCCCGCATTCTCCTGGGTATTCACGCTCGCACCTCTGGCAATCAGTTCCTCTACAATTTGCCGGTGCCCTTCATAGGTGGCTTTCATCAGCGCGGTCCAGCCATCACGGTTTTCGGCATCAACCGGCACGCCCTGATCCAGTAAACCTTTGACTTTATCCAGTTCACCTAATTCGGCTGCACCTATCAGCTGGTTCGAAGGTGTTACCGCGCAAACCCGATCAGCCGATAGGATATAATGGGTGGACAGAAATATAATTAGGCTTGGAAGCAAAGCAGTGAAACGTGACATATCCATATTCAATCTTTGGGGGATTGTTCGGGACAATATTCTTCGATGGTAGTTTCCAATTTTTGCGAATAATCTTCGAGCTTTGATTTGGTATCTTCAAGTTCTTCGATCATCTGCGATTTTTCAAATTCCCGGGCCTCGACCTTCACCAGCATCATGCCAAAGGATTCGGCTAATTCTGCCAGTATGGCCGGATATCGGCCTTTTTTGGAAAGCTCGAATAATCGTTCCGAATCGGATTTATCATATTTACCGGATGCAATTTTTTTGCAGCAAGAATTCAGCATCTCAAATAAATCAAGGTAATAACGTTCAAAATCCATTTTTATCTTCCTTTCAAATTAAAGTCCCTGCGTCAACGACCACCCGCAAAGCGGGTGGCTTGGATTTTAACGCCATAGGCGGTAAAAGACAGGGGCGCGAAGTGCCCCAATCGTTGCGGGTGGAACCGGTTGCGAAGCACCCGGTTTGAAAAACCCAATTGCCAGCAGCCGAATCTCCGGGTATGAAAATCAAGTCAAAATAAAACCGCGAATCCCAGATGGGATAAGCTAAAATATAGCTTGTTTTTCAGCGGCGCGCAACACCGATACGCCCCCTGACGAAAAATGAAAAGATCTGGTTTTGCGAGCACAATATTTGCAAATCCTTTAGATTAGGATTATATTGTGTTAAAAACACCCACATTCGGACTGAATACAGCTATCTGCCTTGTTGCCCTTAACCTTAAGGATTTAAAGCGAAATTAAATCGACCAACACGCGATATCCGCAGCGCTTCCAGTTGAAGAGATCCTAATCGTCATGCCGGCCATCCTGCGTTGGCAGTCAGAATGGGGTATGGGAGATCTAACATGCAAAAAAAATATCTGCTCATCCCGATTTGGATCTTCATTATTTTTAGCCATCCGGTTTTGGCCGAACAGAAAGCTGAAGAAATCTTAAATGCCATCATCAAGATTAAAGCAACCATCCCGCAAGATGCCAGCACGGCAAGGGTACTGGGAACCGAGCGGGAAGGAAACGGTGTGGTCATTGATGAGAGGGGCCACATTGTCACCATCGGCTATCTGATTATCGAGGCGGAGACCATCGAAGTTATCGGCGCACAGGGGGATCCGGTCAAGGCCAGCTTCGTAGCTTACGATTATAAAACCGGTTTCGGCATTTTAAGGGCCGATCCACCCCTCTCGGTGAGACCGCTGAAACTGGGCCAATCGTCCCAGCTTAAAGAAGGCGATCCGATTTTGATGGTGGGCTTCGGCGGAGCCGGGGCGGTTTTGGGCTCACGCGTTATCTCCCGCAAGGAATTCGCGGGCTACTGGGAGTACCTTCTTGAAGATGCCATCTATACCACTCCCCCTTACCCCAATTATGGTGGCGCCGCACTGCTCGATCATAACGGACAGCTCCTGGGAATCGGATCGATTTTCACCCAGCTCTCCTTACCCGGGATGGGCATTATGCCTTGTAATATGTCGGTCCCGATTGATCTTCTTAAACCGATTCTCGCCGACCTGATTAATACCGGGCGATCTTCGAAACCGCCGCAACCCTGGCTGGGCGTCCACGCTGACGAAGCACATGAACATGTTTTCATCATTAGCGTAACCCCCGGAGGTCCCGCTGACAAAGCCGGCATCAAGGCGGGCGACATCATCCTGGCTGTAAACCAAACTCCGGTTAAAACGCTGGCTGACTTTTTCCGTCAGATCTGGGCCCTGGGACCCGCCGGTGTGAAGGTGCCGCTGAGCATCCTGCAGGAAACCCAGGTGCACAACATCAGCGTACAATCTGCAGATCGCTATCAGCGTTTACAAGAATCACGCCAGCGTTAAACGGATGGCGGGCTCAACCTGATTAATTGAGGGGTCGGGGAGTTTTTCTATACTCGTTTCTCGGCGGGCCAGCATGGGGTGCTAAGACCTTATGTAAAGCTGCCTGAGCCTGCCGCAAAATGGATTTCAGCCAAAACGCTTCGATGCCTCAAATAATTCAAGGGTAAGGTGATGGTGATGAGATTCACCCCGGTTATGTTGACTAATGGCCGCAAACAGGCTATCAATAATTCAATCATCCGGTATTCATATACTAAAATTATTTGAGAGTATTTTCATGCGCAAAAAAGTTTATTTTCTCTTGCTGATAACCGTTTTTCTGACGGGCGCTGCCAGGCTGCAGGCCGCCGATTTAAAAGACGGCTTTTTCGATCTCGCCTGGAAGACCGATCTGTCACAGGCAGATGGGTTTAGAAAGATATCGGAAAATGTGAACGTCAGTTATTTTGTCAATCCTAAACGCGCCTATAAAATTGCCGATGTAAAAATCATGGATGTGCTTTACGGCAGTTTTGCCAATCAATTTTTCGCCGTCTATATCAATATCGAAGCCATCGATACTTTTACCCAGCTTAGAAGATATATCAATCAAAAATACGGCCAGCCCAAAAAAAAGTTTATAAATATGGGGCAACCGGACCAACAAACGATTTCCCAGTGGAAATATAAGCAAACAAAAATCAAGCTGAAACTCTACCGCAATCGAGAACTTATGAAGATGGCCTTTTACTACACCCCTTTATCGATTCAGGTAAATGAAGAACAACAAGAAGCTTTTCAGGAGACCACCAAGAAGCCGCTCTTTCCCCTGAATGAAACCCGAATGCAGCAGGCTGAGGAATTGAGGGATCTGATGCGGTTTTAATAATCCCGACATCGCCCAATTTTGCAAGATCAAGGCCCCCTTCCCTCCCGGGATACCAATTGCGTCTTTTCCGTTATTTCATTCAAGATCAGCTCGACTCTGGCCTGCCGAATTTCCATAAATTCTTCCGGAAACCATTCCGTCGGTGCGGGCAGCAATGTCTGCCAAATTACGGGCATCATAAAACCGATAACCACCCCTAGAAGAACCGCAGTCGCAATCATACCGGTGCTGTAACCCAAATAATCGCCCCTGTCGAAGAATAGAGTTGGTCTGAGCACCATCAGCAGATAGGTCACACCCGACGCCAGAAAAAAAAGCAAAAGGACTTTTCTAGAAGCGCGTAACTCCATGCGTTTATTATGTTTGTATTTGAGTTCTTCAATGGGGTTTATGAATTTTACGCAATCCTGGGCGCGGTGCCACCTGAATGCTCTTTCGGTCCACTCCTCACAAAAGCCGTCCGGCTGTTCGATGGTGGGGACAAAGATGGCATCGATCGTCTCGCTCAACAGATAAAAAAAGAAACCGCCGATGAGCAAATAAAACAGAAGAAACAGCTGTAAATGTTTTTCAAGAAAATTCATGTTAGCTAAATATAACCGTCTTTTCGGTATTCGTCACCATGGCAGCGTATTTTTTTCTCAGGATTGCAACAGACGAAATTCGCATGCATGCGACCCGATCGTCTGAGTTGACACACCTGCTCCATTTTCATATGGTTGCTGAGCTGTTCCTCTCGAAGCGGCTCTTCGAACGGACATTTACGAAGCCCGGTTTCATCCAATAAACGATTGGAAGTGGTTTCAAAACCTCAGATCAGGTTCAAGGGCAAGGCGCAGGCCGATCGAGAAAGCGCAGCATACATGGGTATGTGAGCATTTATCGGAGGCCTACAACGCAGCCATTGGGCCTCAGATGGGGTTTTGAAACCAGTTCTAGAAGAGAATGGTGCCATGCAGTACGGAGCAATGAACTTTCCCATAAAACCGGTCGGCCGGGAGCTTGAAGACATCGCTGCTCTGGGATTTGATTACCTGGAGCTGACTATGGACCCACCCCAGGCCCATTATACAATCATTCGGCAGCAGATGAATTCCATTCTACGTACCTTAAATTCGGAAGCAATGAATGTTATCTGTCATCTTCCGACGTTTGTTTCCACCGCTGACCTGACGCACAGTATCCGAGAAGCATCGTTGCAGGAAATGTTTAATTCACTGGAAGTCGCAGCTGAACTCGGATCCCAAAAAGTCGTTTTGCATCCCGGCCACATCGGCGGATTGGGCGTATATATAAAAGAGACTGCCCTGGCCTATGCGAATGAAAGTCTGGCTTCCATCATAGACCGGGCGCAGGACCTGGGGCTCTGTGTTTGCCTTGAGAACATGTTTCCCAGATGCCGGGCCTTCATTGAACCGAACGATTTTTCTGACATATTGCAGCGTTTTCCGGAACTCAAATTGACATTGGACACCGGTCATGCCAACATCGGCAGTCAGAGCGGTCAACGTATTTTTAGCTTTATCGAACAATTCGGCCATCGCATCGGTCATCTGCATGTCAGTGACAATTTCGGAGAACGGGACGATCATATACCGGTGGGTGCCGGCAAAATCGATTTTCCAAAAATTGTTAAGGCCCTGAAAAAATGCGGATACGATGATACCGCCACCCTGGAAATATTTTCAGAAGACCGCCGGGAGCTGAAGGCAAGCCGGGATCGGTTTGATGAAATGTTAAAAAACAGATGACAAAGGAACGACCAACATGGCATTTTTAATCATCGCGCCGGAACTCAAAGTGAGCTCCTGGGTGAAACATCTCAGCATACTGGAGCCGGGCATTGATATTCGTATCTGGCCGGAAGTCGGTGATGTGGATGATATTGAGTTTGCGTTATGCTGGAACCACCCGCAGGGCGAATTTAAGAAATATAAAAACCTAAAATGCATCGCCTCCATTGGTGCCGGAGTGGATCACATCATGCGAGATCCGGATCTGCCCATCGGGGTGCCGGTCACCCGGGTGGTGGAGCCTTCCATGGCGCAGTCGATGAGTGAATACGCTGTGTTAGGCGTACTGAACTACTGCCGCCATTTGGATCTCTACCGCACCGATCAGTCTCAAAAAAAGTGGCAGCCCCGGACACCGCTGCTGGCGGCCGATATGCGTATTGGCATCATGGGTTTAGGCCAGCTCGGCAAAGATGCAGCGAAAAAACTAAACTACCTGGGTTTTCCGGTTACCGGCTGGAGTCAAACACCCAAGGACATCGAAGGGGTAAAATGTTTGGCCGGCGCGGACGCGCTGGACGATTTTTTATCCCGGGCCCGCATTTTGATCTGCATGCTGCCCCTGACTCCGAAAACAAGGGGCATATTAAATCATAAAACCTTTAATAAGCTGCCCGCCGGCGCCTATTTGATCAATATCGCCCGGGGACAGCATCTGATTGAGAAAGATCTGCTCGCTGCACTGGATTCAGGACAACTGGCCGGCGCCTGTCTGGACGTATTTGAGGTCGAACCCCTGCCCGAAGACCACCCCTTCTGGAGCCACCCCAACATTATCGTCACGCCCCATATCTCCAGCATTACCTATCCTAAAGCCGTGGCACCCCAAATTATAGATAACTATCATCGCATGAAATCGGGAAAAGCCCTTCTGCATATAGCTGACGTTGGGCGGGGTTATTAGGCGAACATTCTTCGAAGCGCTAAAGTGTTTTGGTTATTCGGAAATTAAATTGAGTCGGGATATCAGGTATTCAAAATCAGCCTGGGGAATCTGCTCCCAGGGGCCGGCCGGCCGAAAATGAAGCGTGGATTTCGCATCCGGAGCAAAGAACTTTCCGGATTGAAGTTTGGGTTTTTTGAGCCGGTATTTAAACTCATCCCCCAGGTCCAGGACAAGGTCCAGGTCGTCGGAATCCTCGAGCAGTTCCACCAGGCGTATGTTGCGAATGCGGCCGTTGCCTTTCAGCTGTCGCCGACCATCCGAGACCTGGAATACCTCGATGCTGGCATCTTCAATCGCCACGGCACGGTTATCCGGCGCCAGGATGAATGCCTGTTCCACCACATATTCGCCTTCGAGGAACGGAATCCAATTGGACATAGCTATTTTCCCTTCGCATCTGTTTTTAAAACGGCGCAAAATTTACTCATCCTGTATATAAGGATATATCGATCCGGTTTCAAGATCGTATATCTTTAGTACCTGAGCATTTAAATTCGGGCCTGCGGCGAGCGCCCCGCGCCATGCCCGGGGCCTGAGCCAGTCGAAGGCAGCCGAGCCGGAGCAACGCAGCCATTGGAGCCTTTTGAGCCCCTTAGATCGTCTTTCGATTAGATGCGAAATCCCGCTTCATTAAGCGGGGAGGTGGGGGTTTGAAACAGCTTCTAAACATCGACCGGACCTACAGGGCACTTGCAATCAGGCATTCATATCTGCTATGCACCACTCTTACATTTAAAAATCCCCGGTGATATTCAAAAAGCAGAAAGGCCTGATGGTTTCAGAAAAAGCACCCGCGTCTTCACGTATATTCTACGGCTGGTATGTAATGGCCGCCAGTTTTTTTCTCCTTTTTTTCCAGTCCGGTGCCCGGTATTCTTTCGGGATTATGTTTAAACCCATGATGGCCGAAATGGGCTGGAGTCGGGCATCAACCGCATCGGTGTTTTTTTTAAATATGGTTTTCTTGGCCCTGACCCTCGCCATCTCCGGTCGGCTTTATGATCGCTACGGACCGAAATGGGTGATTTTTATTTCAACGCTGGTGCTGTCGGCCGGCTATATGTGCACCGCACTGGTTGGTTCCCTGTGGCAATTCCATATTTCTTACGGCGTTCTGGTAGCGATCGGAACCGGTGGTGCGACGATCCCGCTGGTGGCTGCCATGATGAGCAAATGGTTTGAAAAACGCAGAGGCCTGGCCATCAGCCTTGCGCTTTCCGGTGCCTGTCTGGGCCAATTTATCCTGGTGCCGATTTTCAACCGGTTTGTTTTAATTTATAGCTGGCGGATTTCCTACCTTCTGATCGGCTTGATTATTCTTGCCGTTATTACCATTCTGGTATTTACTGTTTTTAAAGGCGATCCGGAAGATTTAGGCGTTCAACCTCATGGCGATGCGGATGCCGAAAATCGCGGCAATCCAGACGAATTCGGCAATTCGGCAAACAGCGAAAGCGACTTGAATCTCAAGCAGGCCATGAATACCCGATCCTTCTGGCTTTTTCTGGTATCTATGTTCATTTGCGGCGGGGGCGATTTTCTGATTCTCATTCACCTGGTCCCATTTGTAACCGATTACGGTGTTTCCCCCACCTCGGCAGCGAATATGCTGGCCCTATCCGGTTTGATGAGTTTGGGGGGCATTCTGATTTCCGGACCCGCGTCGGATCTCATTGGAAACAAAATTCCCATCGCGGTCTCATTTGTGCTGCGTCTGCTGCTGTTTCTGATGATTTTAATATATCGTAACCCGATTTCGTTTTATATTTTCGCCGGGGGTTATGGATTTACATTCCTGATCTCTGCCCCGCTGATCACCACACTTAGCGGAAGGCTCTACGGATTTGCCCATCTGGGTCTGATCTCCGGATTTGTTACGACGATTCACCATTTAGGCGGTGGTTTCTGGGCCTATATGGGCGGATTACTCTTTGACACAACAGGGAGTTATCAAATCATCTTTGGGATATCGACAGTATTGGCCATGATCGCAACAATCTGCACGATGGCCATAAAAGAAAAAAGACATCTGACAGGGTGAGCGGAGGGTTCGTTTGCAGTGAAAAAGCCACGTGTCCGGTCAAAATACCAGCTGCGTCACGACCTGCAGGGAAGAAGTGAATGGTTTTTTTATGGCATTAAATTTCTGGCCGGAATCATTTTAGCACCATTCTTCTGTATTCAGGTTACCGGATCCGAAAATCTGCCTTTGGACCGCGCCTTCATCCTGTTGGCCAAACATCAGCGCTGGGAAGACATCCCTTTGTTGGGCCTGGCCACACCCCGGCCGCTTTACTATATCGCCAAATATGAATTGTTCGAAAATGCCCTCAGCAACCGGTTTCTCAAAGCTCTGGGGGGGATCCCTATAAACCGGCAGCGGCCGCTTGAAAGCCGGCGCTTTCTGCATGCGACGATTGAATTGCTTGAAAAAGGAGAAGGGGTTGTGATTTTCCCGGAGGGCACCTATTATCGCAATAAAATGGGGCCCGGCCAGATTGGTATGGTGAGATTTGTGCTCTCGCGCTTGGCGCTCCCGTTTGTTCCGGCAGGCATCAAGTACGCGTCACGCGGTGGCCGAATTTTGGTCCGAATCAATTTTGGCAAACCCTTTTACCCAGACCCGTCTTTATCCGCCGACACTCTCGTCAACTCCATGATGGAAAAAATCGCCCGGCTTTCAGGTTTGGCGACCCATTAACACTCGGTTCGCATTCGCACCATCCCAATCTTATCTTCTCTTTAATGCAACAATTGCGCTGTAAGATGAATGGGAATTAGTAATTAAGTCATAATTTCATTCGTTTAAGACCGACATTACTTACTTAATCTGAATTAAAAAAATAAATTAAAAAAACTGTTGATTCGCTTGAAATAGTACTATATGAAAATAGATAAGCGGACAAAGGCCTTAAATTAGCCAGACCGGCTAAAAGCAGTACCCCCACCCAGCGTTGTGATCGTCAAGAAAAGAAAGAGCTAAAAATTAAATCAAGGCAACCTCTATCCAGATAGTGAGAAATGGACGCGAGATTTAAACCATTGGGCGAAGCGCCTGCAGCCATGAAGTATTTTCATGACAATTGGGGAACGCGGTCAGGCGTAGATCGTCGGAAAAAAAATGGGATTTACTTAGGCCACGATCGAAGAAAGCGTACCGAACGCCGAAGCGGATTCGACCGCAGAAGACTTTCTTTCATTCAAAGACGGACGGTTTTTGATTTAAGAGAGGCTTACAGAGACTTATAACTATAATAGCTTAAAAATTTAAATCTAAACAAAAGGCAGAGTTCACTACAACTCTGCCTTTTGTTTTTACTTATCTTTACTCCATTTTACTTTATTTAACTATATTTTACAGTATTTTACTCTAATATTGAATTGAAACTTGAATGCGGGGCAATTCAAACGTATAATAATCGGCCTGCGGAGTTTTTTTCTTAAATCTTAAAAAATAGGGCGAACTCGATAGAACCATGGCTGAGATTAGACCTTTCAGGGCTTGGCGCTACAATAAATCCTTATTGGAAAATATCGGTGATTTGACATCACCGCTGTTTGATGTTGCTACCGAAAAGCAACGCCAGGTGCTTTACGGCAATCCACTCAACAGTATTCATCTTTCGATTCCCCAGGGTCATCAGCCGGCCAAAAACGCGGCTGTGGTTCTAAGAAGATGGAAGCAGGCTCAACATATTATTCAGGATGACGTGCCCGGCATTTATGTGTATTACCAATACTTCTCGCTGCCCTCCGACCCGCGACAATATTGCCGCAAGGGTTTCATTAGCAAAATCAGGATCCATGATTGGGAGGAGAACATAATCTTGAGGCATGAAAATACAATGCCTGAAGCGGTCAAGGATCAATGCGAACTACTTACGGAAACACGCATGAACGCCAGTCCGACACACGGTTTATATACCGATGCATCCTTTGAATTGGAACCTTACATGGATGAGTGCATCCGTAATCCCATCTGCGAAACAGAAGACTATCAGGGCGTAAAGGACGTAATGGGCATTATCCAGGATGAAATCATTGTTGCTATGTTTACGCAAAAGCTAAAAGACGAACAGGTTATTCTGGCCGATGGTCATCACCGCTATGCCGGTTCACTGGCTTACCTGAAGCAACAAATGGCCGGCAACCCATCCCATACCGGCAAAGAAGGCTACAATTACCACTTAATGTGGCTAACCAACACAGAAGCCGACGACCTCAGGATTCTTCCCACCCATCGCTTGATTAAAAATTTGGACAATTTTGATGAGGCCGCAATTTTAAAAAAGTTTGAGAAAAATTTTAAAATAACGCCGGTGGCGGATGCGAGTAATATTAACGATTTCATCCTGGGCAAGGAATGGACCTTTGGACTCATATTTAAAGATGACGCTTACGCGGTCCGGCTAAAACCTGAAACCTTCCCGGCATTGAAATGGAATTTTCCGGAAGAGGTAAAGCGGTTGGATCTTACGGTGGCCCACTATTTCATTATTGAGCGCATATTGGGAATACCGGGCAGGGAGCAAAACGCATCGCGCTGCATTGAATATGAAAGAAATTTCACGAATTGTATGGCCGAAGTTATCAATCAAAGGTCTCAAATGGCCATTATTACCAGAGATGTTTCCATCGAGGACGTTAAACGCGTTTGCAAATGCGGCTTCACGATGCCTCAAAAGTCCACCTTTTTTTATCCGAAGGCCGTCTGCGGATTCCTCTATTGCTCCTTATAGAACACGCAAACACAAGTGAGCTAAAGTGCCTTAAGTGATCTAAAGTGACTAAAGTTAGGGTCTCGCTGCGCTCCATCTTTTTTATAAAAATGGCAGAATTCCTTAATTCTAGGCACTTTAGCTCACTTTAGTTCATTTCTCACTTTTTTTAGGGGGATTTCAAAACCGCTTCGATGCGTTCCAGGGCCCAGTCGATTTCTTCTTTGGCGATCACCAGTGGCGGGGCAAATCGAATCGTATTTTCATGGGTTTCCTTGCAAAGCAACCCCCGCGCCATCAATGCCTCGCAATAACTGCGGGCGCCTCCGGCCTCTGCAGTCAGTTCAACCGCAAGCATAAGCCCCTTGCCCCGCACGTCTTTAATATGAGGCGCCTGGATTTTCGAAAGATTCGACAAAAAATAGTCCCCCATTGCCGCAGCATTTTCAATCATTTTTTCTTCAATCAGTACCTTAAGCGCCGTGCGGGCGATAGCGCAGGCCAGCGGATTGCCTCCAAAGGTGCTGCCGTGTTCACCGGGTCGCAGGACATCCATGACCTCTCTGCTGGAAAGCACCGCCGAAATAGGATAAAATCCCCCCGAAAGCGCTTTACCGATGAGCGTCAGATCGGCTTCGATACCGTCGTGTTCCTCGGCCAGCAATTTGCCGGTGCGCCCCAGACCGGTCTGAATCTCGTCCAAAATTAAAACGACATTGTTTTGCGTACAAATAGACCTGGCTTCCTTCAGATAACCTGCCGGTGGAAGAATCACGCCGGCTTCGCCCTGAATGGGTTCGGCCATAAAGGCCACCGTGTTGGGCGTAATTGCGGCCTTAAGTGCGTCCGCATCGCCATAAGGAATAATCTTAAACCCCGGAGGGAAAGGACCGAAGCCGTCCCGGGAGGCCTCATCGGTACTGAATCCCACGATGGCGATGGTTCGGCCATGAAAATTGTTCTCGCAAACGATAATTTCTGCTTTATCCTTTGGAACGCCTTTGACCTGATAACCCCACTTGCGAACCGCCTTGATAACCGTCTCCACCGCTTCGGCACCGCTGTTCATCGGCAATACTTTATGGGAATTGGTCAGCTCACAAAGTTCTTTGTAAAGCAACCCCAATTGATCATTTCGAAAGGCCCGGGACGTGAGCGTAAGCATCCGGGCCTGTTCGATCATGGTGTTCATTATTTTCGGATGGCAGTGGCCCTGGTTCACCGCCGAATAGGCCGACAGGCAGTCCATATATTTGCGGCCCTCGACGTCCCATACCCAGATGCCTTCACCGCGGTTTAAAACGACATCCAGCGGCTTATAATTATGGGCACCCAGCTCGTCTTCCAGGTTGATATAGTCTTGTGGTTTCATTTCGTGGTCTCCCTATGGGCCTAATTTCCTAACCATATTATTTCATAATCATATTTGGGGGTCAATATAATGCCCTGGCTTCAGGCAGTGTCATTAATTTATAAGGCGGCAATGGTTTCGATCCCTTTTATTTTCACGACGGGAACTTTTTTGTTGTAGATTTATATTCGGAAGGTTAAATTAAAATATCTTACGACTGGAATCGATAACATCATAAGAAAGGAAATTTTAGACGATGGGTGGCCGATTCGGAAAATACGGTGACGCCAAAAGAAAGGTACATCTGCGCCGAAAAGGTAAAACGGGGAATACGCTACCAAGAATCAGAGAAGACCGGAGAAAAGGCTCCTCTAAAAGGAATAGAAAGGACCCGGTGCTGCCGAAGTCGCGGGTGTGATTAAAAATTTCCGAGGTTGTGATAGTATATTTCCGGATACAAAAGACTTCGGTAGCAGGAATCGCAAATAATATATTTTTTACCGCGAATCCACTCGGCGGATGATTTTAAATCCCGCCTGCAACAGGCGCATTTGTTTTCATCAACCTCTATGGATTTCCTTGACAGGTTCTCCTGCCAGTTCGTATTTAGATGCATCCTTGCTCCTTTGATTATAATCCGACATCATCTTAGGCAAACGGATACTTCCAACTTATAAAGCAAAGCAAATGCCAAGCTGGTAAGATAGTGCGGATGTTTTATATTTTATATTAATTTCAGAATGTTATAATAAATTTAGCGGGCCCGTATGCATTACCGGATAATATTGGATATTACATAACTGTAAAAATATCCCTCAATTTCCGACAAAATTGTAAAAATAGTAGTTTAACAAATTTAATGTTCTTAGAGCAGACTTGACTTTGGAGGAAAATCGAATGGGACTTAAATCTGATATCACGCTAAAGGAGCGCAAAAGACTAGACCGGCTGTTTAAGGAAAAGGGATATGCGGATTACAAATGGATTGATCCGCACAAAATCATCGTTTCGCAATGGGTGCGTATGAAGTGCATGTTCGGCTGCGGCCAATATGGCAGAAATGCGTGTTGTCCACCAAACGTGCCGTCTGTTTCCGAATGTGAACGATTTTTTCATGAATACCATGATGCCGTCATTTTCCGATTTGAGAAGGCCGTCGACAAACCTGAAGATCGCCACAGGTGGTCGAAAAAGGTAAATATAAAGCTCGCCAAACTGGAACGCGACGTTTTTCTGGCCGGATATGAAAGAGCCTTTTTGCTGTTTATGGACAGTTGCGGTATTTGTGCGGACTGTACGGCAACCCGCGAAGGGTGCAAGGAACCGAGATCCGCCCGGCCCTCGCCGGAATCTATGGCCGTAGATGTCTATTCAACCGCCAGGCATTTTGGATTCCCAATTGAGGTGCGCACAAACTACTCTCAGGAGATGAATCGCTATGCCTTTCTAATGATCCGCTAATATGCGAGAATTGATTTGAACAAACTGCACAACCTGTATGAAATTAAACACCGACCATTTTTTTAATTACGGTGGGCTTGAGGTATTGAAAATTTAGTCACCGTGTTTTACAATAGAAGGAAATCAATGGGTCATAATTGAGGATCGGTTCATGCCGAAACGACCCCCAAATTCCGGAGTGAAATTTTTTTAATTAAAAAAATCGTTATTTTATTTAAAAGAAAGGGGCTCTTAGGAGTCCTTTTTTTTAGACTTCAATTCAAAGGAGATCTTTTTATGAATTCAAATAAAATCAGGCTCGCGGGTAAGGTAGCTGTTGCCCTGGCGCTCATTATGATAGCCACTGCCGTATCTGCCGCAGACAAAAAAGCCCCCGATGACATGGTTGCTGTGGTCAACGGTACCATCATTACCCAGGGAGAATTCGATCGTGTGCTGAATTACGAGCTCAGCCGGGCAGCTCAGAGCGGGCAGCAGATTCCTGATGCTCAAATGGCACAAATTGAAAATAATATCCTGGACAGCCTTATCATTGGTGAACTGCTTTTTCAGGAATGCAAGAAAAAGGGCGTTCAGGTAAAACCCGAGACTGTCACAGAGCAATTGATGATCATTAAACAACGATTCCCGAGTGAGGCTGAATTTAAAAAAGCGCTCGAAGAAAACAAAACGAACGAATCAAAAATAAAAGCCGATATCAAACGGGATATTGCGATTAAGCAGCTGATCGACAAAGAGGTTAATCAAAAAGTGAATATCACCGAGGAAGAAAGTAAAACTTTTTATGATACCAATCCGCAGCTTTTCCAACAGCCCGAACGGGTGAAAGCCAGCCATATCTTAATCAAAGTTGATGAAGGCGCCTCTGAAGAAAAGAAGGCGGAAGCCCGCAAAAAAATCGAAGAAATCCAGCAAAAAGTAAAGCAAGGGGAGGATTTTGCGGAACTTGCAAAAACGTATTCCGAGGGCCCCAGCGCCCCAAGGGGCGGTGACCTGGATTTCTTCGGGCGCGGACAGATGGTAAAGCCCTTTGAAGAAGCAGCCTTTAGCTTGAAACCAAATGAGACCAGCAACATTGTCGAAACCAGATTCGGTTACCACCTGATTAAAGTCGTTGATAAACAACCGGCAAAAATGATAGCCTATGCAGACGTCAAAGACAGGATTGGTAAACACCTAAAAGATCAGAAGCTGAGGACCGAACGCCAGCTCTACTTTGATAGACTAAAAAAAGACGCCAAAATAGAAAAATTTCTGTAACCCTCTCTTAAAAAGGCAAGGAGGTGCAACGTGGCGATCAAAATCACATGGTACAGTCATGCGTGCTTTTTAATCGAAACCGATCGATCCAGATTGCTCACCGATCCCTTTGTCAGTGGCAACCCCCTCGCAACGGTAAAAGCGGAGGCAATTGAAACAGATTATATCCTTGTGTCTCACGGACATGGTGATCATCTGGGAGACAGCGTGGACATCGCCAGGCGAACCGGTGCAACCGTCATCTCAAACTATGAGATCCAGACCTGGTTGGCAAATCAGGGGATTGAAAACGCGCACCCCCAGCACATCGGCGGCGGTTTTGATTATCCCTGGGGCCGGGTCAAGCTCACAATTGCCCACCATGGGTCGGCACTTCCGGACGGCTCCTATGGCGGCAACCCCTGCGGGTTTTTGCTCTATATCGAGGACAAAAAAATCTATCACGCCTGTGACACCGGCCTTTTCTACGATATGAAGCTGATCGGTGAGGAGGGAATTGATCTGGCAATCTTACCCATCGGTGATAATTTCACGATGGGCCCCGATGATGCGCTCAGAGCGGTCAAATTGATCGAACCCAAACAGGTGGTCCCGATTCACTACGATACTTTTGACATCATCAAGCAGGATCCGCACGCCTGGGCCGCGCGCGTACAAAAGGAAACCTCTGCCAAAGTAACCGTCATGAACCCCGGAGAAACGCTGGAGTTATAAAAGCCCTTAAATCCGAAAATACGAAATGGGCCGATTTCCGGGTGAGCAAACCCGAAACGGCCCATTTTTGTTTTTTAAAAAATAGGTGACTAAAGTCCAAAGCAAGCGCACTAAAGTTAGAAGTGAGCTAAAGTGATGAGAAGTGGTTTCAAAACCTCAGATCAGGTTCAAGGGCAAGGCGCAGGCCGATCGAGAAAGCGCAGCATACATGGGTATGTGAGCATTTATCGGAGGCC
>Ga0209536_100002175_pt1 | contig 31887 bp, 24 predicted proteins | sample DeeMarSeWOR28_12_FD_187461 | JGI IMG/M metagenome (GOLD analysis project Ga0209536, IMG submission 187461) | Marine sediment microbial communities from White Oak River estuary, North Carolina - WOR-2-8_12 (SPAdes) (version 2) | ecosystem: Environmental > Aquatic > Marine > Intertidal zone >... | reverse complement strand
GGACTATTTCCTATCCATGATCCACAATCCCTGCCAATCCTTAATTTCAGAAGCCATACATGTTTTACATTTTTCAACGTAGGCATCCGCAGCAGAATCGAAGTTCTGAATCCTTGCAAACGTTTCCAATGCCCGCTTGAACCGGCCGCTGTAATAGAGCGATAACGCCTCGTTAAAGGTCTCCAGCCTAATCTTCCTTTGATCATATTCATCATGGAACATGGGCTCATAAACCACGACGGCTTCACTGCGGCCGATTACAGCCAGCCGCGCCAGTTCACGCGTTGCAAATTCATCGTGCAGCAAATCCCGCGTCGACCGGGAAATCATGGTGTAGGTGCCAAACTGTTTGTTGGCCCCTTCCAGCCTTGCGGCCAGATTGACGGCATCCCCCAGGACGGTATAGTCGAATCTTGCATGGGATCCCATGTTCCCGACAACAGCCGGGCCCGTGTTTATTCCGATCCTCATCCGCAAATCTTCTCCGGTGCGTTGTCTGAATTCAGGCCGCATATCTTCTAGTTTGGCCTGACAGCGGAGTGCGGCCCGGACTGCTCTGAGCGCGTGCTCTTCGATGTCGAGAGGGGCATTCCAGAAGGCGATAATTGCATCGCCTTCGTATTTGTCAATGGTTCCGCCCTCTTTGTGAATAATTTCAGTCATGGCCGAGAGATAATCGTTTAATATGGCGGTCAGCTGGCCGGGATCCATTCCTTCCGAAAGGGACGTAAATCCCTGCAAATCGGAAAAAAAGATGGATAGCGTTTTGCGTTCGCCCCCCAGTTTCAATTGGCCCGGATTTGCAATCAACTGCTCGATCACATCGGGGCTTAAAAAATGCTTGAAGGCATTTTTTATAAACCGCCGCTGCCGTCCCTCGGTGCTGTAATTGGCGACCATCACCAGCCCCAGCGTCACCAGGCAGGCCGATTCCAGAACCACTAAAGGCAGCCAGAAACCGCCGGCATAAGCTCCGAGGCATGCCAGGATCGGTGCAGCTAGAAATAAGAGGCCTAAGGCAATACTCTGGGCAGGACTGCTGAAATAGGTAACAGCAAGGGCGCAGGCCAGGGCCAGAAGAAAAGCCAGCAGGGTCGTAAATCCGGCAGGGGTCGGTCGCATGAAATCACCGGAGAGAAAATTGTCCAGCATGGTAGCGTAAATTTCAACACCCGGATAAATGCCGGCAACCGGAACGGAACGCAAATCATAAAGGCCGGGGGCGGAGAATCCAAAAAAAACGTATTTGCCCTCGAAGACGCGGGGTTCCTCAATATTTGGTGTTTCACCATTACGAATTTGTATTTCGGACTGCAACACGGCGGCCGCACTGAAATTTTTATGGGTACCCGAAGGGCCCCGGTAACGCAAAATGGCTTTGCCGCCGCTGTCAATAGGAATCGTTTTCTGATCGATGATGAGTTTATTCGGCAGGATTTTAAAGAAAGCATTCGGATGGGCCGCCAAATAAGCCCCCAATCCCAGTGACGGCAAAAGCTTCCCGTCAAAAGTGCTAAACAGTTGCAACTGACGGTAGATTCCGTCCGGCCCCGGCCGCAGATGCACATTACATATCAGGGCCGCATGGGCACTGAGTTCTTCAACCGGCATGATTGCCCGCGAAAAAGCTTTACCGTTTATATCCGGCTGCTTCAGCCATTGATCCAGGCCCTGGATGGTGAAGGTGGGCAAAGGTGCATGTTTCGGCCACTGGGTCAGGTTTCCACTCTTATTGCTGAAAAACGCAGAAAATACAACTCCGCCATGATCGGCAACAGCCGCACCAAAAGCTTCGTCGTCCCCGACCCCGTACTTGGAGGGTTCCGTGAAAAGCACGTCAAAAGCTAAAGATTTGGCGCCGGATCTGCGGCAGAAATTCACGATGGCACCGTAAATCTCCCTCGGCCAGGGCCAGGTGAGGTCATTTTCTTCTTTGGCCCAATCCAGGCTCTTTTGGTCCAGGAGAATCAGGCATATATCATCGGAAGCCTTACCGGGCTCTGCCAATAAAGTCGCGCGCCAATCCCAGGTTTTCGCCTCCCAGGCATCCAGCCAGCCCAGCGCCCAGGGCAACAGGCTCAGCGCGGCTCCCAATAGGCCGATCACAATACCGCGTCGAAGTTTTGGGGTAACGCCGGAGCGCAGCGCCATGGATTAAACTCTCCCCAGGGCTCTTTTGAATCTGGCCTGCCTGACCGAAGGCGGTTCGACTTTGGAGTATACCAGGTTTTTTTGAATTTCTGCTATCCGGCTGGATGGCGCAGGGTGGGTTTTGACAAAATCCGAGCCTCCGGGCTGCAATCGAATATTCATGATGTTCAGCATATCCACCAGGCCGTTGGGGTTATATCCGACACGTTTTAAGATAGTAACGGAAGCCAGATCGGCTTGATACTCGAAGGATCGGGAGTATCCATTGACAATCAGGGTGGAGGATATATCGGAGATCGAGCCCTCAAAAGTACGTGTCAGTGTAGCAAGATCATCCCCACCGAAAGTTTTAGCACCCTCAATGGCCAGGGTCGTCACGGCGGTGGTCACCCGTGATTTATTAATCGCCTGCAGACCATGCTTGTACTGAACGTGCCCAATCTCGTGGGCCAAAACGGAGGCCACGGCATCCTCATGCTGGCAGCATCTTAGAATCCCGCGGGTTACAAATATTAATCCGCCCGGGGCGGCAAAGGCATTGATCTCATCGGAGTCCTGAATCAGGAAATGATATCCGCCGTAAGTTTCAGGCATTTCCGAGGCCTGGGCCAGAGTTTTGCCAAGCACATTGATGTAAAGGTTGGCCATCCGGTTTTCATAGGGTTTGTATTTTTCCAGGACCAAAGCACCCACCGTCCGGCCGATATAGTATTCCTGCTCGGGTGTGATATCCTCAAAGGATTTGGACACCGCTTTGGCGCTTTTGGCGATGGAGGCTGTATTTATATTGAAGCCGCCGATTCCGATGGTTGTTCCTGATTCAGACATCTCATCCAGGGTTTTGCATCCTTTTACAATGAGGGCCGGGCCGGCAGCCAAACCCCAAAACCCCAGTTTAGCGGCAACCTTTATAAAATTCCGTCGGCTCGAAATCTTCATTGAGATCCCCCTTTAGGGCTCAACGCCCCTTCCATGATAAAATTCTGAATTTGATCTTGAGTGACAGCGATTTTTTCCATCCGATCCACCCAGGTGAAATCGATCTCTGGATTTTTGGATTTAAAATCATCTTCCACCTGCTGGTTGAATCCGCGGCCCGCCAGAGTCAGTTCATCGCTGCTGGCTGCCTGTTCGGCATCAGAGGCCCCGGGTTTCAACACAATTCGCTTGCTGGAAAGCGCCGATGTATGCATCCAGCCCATCGCATAAACCCCGGGCATATCAATCTGGGACCAGGAATCCTTTTGCGCTTTAACAACGACCTGATCACCGTAATTAAGCCTGGTGATCACCTTGCCCAGAAATGAAGGTGTGGATCTAACGGTTCCATGTTTCACCTGCACGCTCATCAGTTTCTGTTCAAATGCGAATGCCGTTAAACTGCAAAAGACAGCCAGCAGGGTTACCATTGGGAATAACTTGAATTTTTTCATGGTCGGCTATCCTCCCTCTTTTGTTTACATCCCCTGAATCCATACAACAACCGGCTCCCAACATCAAGACTGCGGGCAAGGGCCGCATTATGCTTATACATGTCTCGATAGTACTGAAATTCCGAGGCGCCTGAAGATGCGATCGGGCAATGATATCCAAATTTATGAAGACAGCAAATTACAGCCGAATAAAAACAGAAGGGGCAGGGCATTATTTGCCCTGGGGAAAAACTATAGTATAAATTAATCCCGGAGTCAAAATTGAAGTATCGCCGGCAGGTCAAAACGGTTGGACGTCTTGCAAAGCAAAAGGTGCCATTAGGTCTGAGGGATTCACAACTCTTCCGGAATTTCACCGCTTTCCATGTATTTTAAAATCAATCCTGCATCATAAGCTTTTTTAAAAGCTTCGACAACTTCAGGATCGAACTGGCTCCCGGAACCCTCCGTAATGATATTGAGAATAACATTTTCTTCCATTTTCTTACGGTAAGCACGATCGGAGGCCATGGCATCGTAGACATCCGCAACCGAGAGTATACGTGCTAAAAATGGAATGTTCTGCCGCTTTAAACCATCCGGATATCCGGTTCCGTCGAAACGCTCATGATGACACCGTATGATCGACCTTTCCTTTTCCCACAAACCGAACTGCTCCAATATATTGGCACCGATGACCGGATGTTCCTTGATCTTTTCAAATTCTTCAGAAGAGAGTCTCCCCGGCTTTAAGAGGATGTCATCGCGAATTCCTATTTTCCCGATGTCGTGCAGGTGTCCGGCAAAATTCAGAATGTCGAGTTCTTCTCTGGTGCAGCCCAGCTTATTGCCCAAAATAATGGATATGCCCGTAACCCGGCTCGAATGTTGGCGGGTGTATAAATCTCTGGCTTCCAGGGCATTAACGAATGCATAGAGGGTGGCAAATAGATTTTCGAAAATATTTTCATAAAGGGCCAGATTTTCAATGGCATGTGTCGCACTTTGGGTCATAAATGCAAGATAGTAAAGGTCTTTTTCCGAAAATCGGATTCTGCTGCGATCCACAGAGGCCGTCAAAACCCCGAATACCTTCTCCCGGATTTTAAGCGGCACAGCCATGGCGGATAAAACCGATTCCGGCAGCGCCTTGGTCCCTTTGTTTTCCGAAATCAGCAAGGGAATTCCATCGGAGGCGACCTCCATGATCATTTGTGTATTCCAATGATCGGCATCCAAGGTGCCGGCGGCCACGGAATCATTTTCGCAGGATTTAATGTTTGCTGAAAAAGCCCCGCGGGGGTGCTTTAAAGCTGTTTCAGCGCAAGCGACCTTAACCGGCTGTTGAACAGATTCATTGATTACATAGAAAGCGGTGATATCGGCCTGCACAAGTTCAATGGCCATATCTACGGCCCTTTTGAAAACGTCGGTGGTGGATACGATGGTGGCGAAATTGCTCAATATCTGGTTTAGAATATGAAGTTCTTCAACTTTATAGGTCAATTCCTGATTTAATTTCTCAAGGCGCTCTTTGCTTTCAACTTCCTGTTTCAGGATAACATTTTCGGCAAGCAGCCTGCGCTGCTCCAGTACGCGCTGCACACAGAGCTCCATTTGCTTTAAATTTACCGGCTTAATTAAAAAATCAACAACGCCGTTTTTTATGGTCTGGATGGCAGTTTCCAGTGAAGGGTAACCGGTCATGACAATCACCGGCAGCGTATTGTCCACCCTCCTGATTTTTTCAGCGAGATCCAGTCCGTTCATCTCCGGCATATTAATGTCGGTAAAGCAACAGTCCACGGTTTCCTGTTCCAGAATTCTGAGCGCTTCTAGCCCGCTTCGAACCGCGATGGTTTGATAGCCTTTGCGCTGAAAAAATTCACTGGCAACATCCAGTATGCTCTCTTCATCATCCACAAACAGGATTTTTTCTTTGGGTTGGTTCATCATAGGGTGAAATTTTTCCGATACCATTACGGTGCACTGCCCCTATGCTTGATATCGACCCTTTAAAACAAAACTTTAGGCGCAAAAACAGCTTGACGATCAGTGCCTGAGACCTGTATTGATTCAGCAATAAAACGCTTTGCACTCCACGAATCCGAATTCGGCTTATCCATAGGGGCATCCGCAAAAGGGTTGACGAAAAATAGCATGACCACACATCCAGAGAGTAACCAGGTTCCTTTAAAAATATGTCTCTTGAGCTATCGCAGCAATCCCCATTGCGGCGGGCAGGGCGTCTATCTTAAAAATTTAAGCAGGGCCCTCAAAGATCTGGGCCATTCGGTTGAAGTGATCTCCGGACCGCCAGATCCGATGCTTGACGGTGACATCCCCGTCACCCGGCTGCCCAGCCTGGACCTATTTGACCCCCAAGATCCATTCAGGGTACCTACGATCAAAGAATTGTCCGACCCGATTAACGCCATCGAATGGATCGGGGTTTCAACAATGGGATTTCCCGAACCTTTTACATTTGGCCTGAGAGCCTATCAATATTTGAAACACCGCTGGCACCGATATGACATTATACACGACAATCAGAGTCTATCCTACGGTGTCTGGGCCATCAATAAATTTGTGCCGACGGTGGCCACCATTCACCACCCCATTACCATCGACCGGGCTGTTGCTATCCAATCTGTTTCCGCCGCGTGGAAGAAGCTAAAGCACCTTCGGTGGTTCTCATTTGTCGGGATGCAAAAACGGGTGTCAAGGACGCTTTCCCACATCATCACGGTGTCAAAAAGCGCATTGCAGGATATTCAAAAAGATTTCAATATATCCGCCAATAGATTCAGGGTTATCCCCAATGGCATTAACACGGAAATTTTTTACCCGATCCCTGAAATCCCCAGAGAACCCAACCGCCTCATCGTCACCAACAGTGCGGATATTCCCTTGAAGGGTCTTTACTACCTGCTTCAGGCAGTTGCAAAAATTTCACGGAAACGCCCAATTAAACTAACCGTCATCGGGACACCGAAAAAAAATGGCGGAATCGTAAAATTGATCAGTAACCTGGGCATCGGACATCTGATAACATTTACCGGCCGGATTGATGATTCCCAATTTGTGCGGGAATATGCCAGAGCAACCGCCGCGGTTGTTCCCTCTGTTTACGAAGGCTTCGGATTGCCGGCCGGTGAAGCCATGGCCTGCGGTGTCCCGGTGATCAGCACCACCGGAGGGGCATTGCCGGAAGTCGTTGGAGATGCGGGCATCCTTGTTCCGCCCGCCGATCATCAGGCGCTTGCTGCAGCGATTGAAGCCCTGCTCGATAGTCCTGAAATGACTCAAGCGTTGGGACAGGCCGGGTATCGGAGGGTGCAGGAGCATTTCACCTGGAAAAAAGCGGCCGAAAAGACCACCGCAGCATACCGGGAGGCCATACGTGATCACAGTTGATTTTAATAGATTGGGCGTGCGGCCGGGATATAAAATACTGGACATCGGGTGCGGCTCGGGACGCCACACCTGCGCCGCCTACCGGTGCGATAGGGTCTTTGCGGTTGGCGCCGACCTCGATTTCGGGGATGTTGCTGCGGCCAGAGAAAGGTTGAATTTTCATGACCAGCTCGGTGAACACGGTGGAGGAACATGGGCGCTTTCAGTCGCGGATATCACCTGCCTGCCGTTCAGAAACGACTATTTTGATCTGGTAATATGTTCTGAGGTAATGGAGCATATTCCCCGGCATCACATGGCTGCAGAAGAAATCATCCGGGTCTTGAAACCCGGAAACTGCCTGGTCGTCAGCGTTCCAAGATATTGGCCCGAACGCATCTGCTGGTCGCTGTCGGCGGACTATAACAATTCGAACCAGGGCCATATCCGCATCTACAAATCAAAAAATCTGATCTCGCTGTTTGAAAGCCTGGGGCTAAAAAAATGGGCCGTGCACTATGCCCACAGTCTTCACACGCCCTACTGGTGGCTAAAGTGCCTGGTTGGACCGGGTCGTGATGATGCTGCAATTGTGAACCTTTATCACCGTTTTCTGACATGGGACATCATGAAACGGCCCAAATTCATCCGACTGCTGGACCGTCTGCTTAACCCCCTTTTGGGCAAAAGTATCGTACTGTATTTTCGCAAGGCGAAAATGCTACCAAACCAGTGGGTATGAGGCACAAGCCTTAAGATTTGAGAATCATCTTCAAAAGGATTGCTGCGTTCTTTCGGATCCAGAGGGTCAAGGATCTGAGGATTCAAGTGAAATGATTTGCGACTGATAGGTTCAAAGTTTCGATTGCCACCTCTGGGAAGCCATCAGAACGGGTGTTTTGATCGCACAAAAGACAACGGGGTTGTGAGCTGCTCATCCGAGGATAAAAACATGAAAGAATCGCTGAAGGATGCACCGACTTCGAGTCAGCCTCAGTTCAACTCCCGGTTGCAGGCTGGATCTGGAACCTGACTTCGCCGGATTGCTTGAATCCTCGTCTGCTTCCAGCAAAAGCTTCGCCAACCAACCCGGAGAAGAACCGGATTAAAAAATCTCCTCCGGAATCTCCCCGCATTTCTTGCGACGCAAAACCCCGAGCGTTTTGACCCTGGATACCTTGCGGAACAAGCCGGAAGCCATGGCGAGGTTGTAAATATGGTAAGGAGCTTGCCCTCCCATGGTCGGATCGGGAAAAATATCGTGGATGAGCAGATATCCGCCCGGCTGAATGTGTCCCGCCCATGAATTATAATCCGAAAACACCGATTCGATGGAGTGCCCACCATCGATGAAAACCAGGCCGAGAGGTGTCGCCCACTTGCATGCTGCGACCTCCGATTTGCATACCATCGGCACGACCGTATCTTCAATGCCCGCAGATTCGATGGTCTTTCGAAACATTCGCAAGGTATCCACCCGGCCGATTTGAGCATCAAACAGTTCGGGGTCAAAATATTCTTCACCGGGCTGCTGTTCTTCTGACCCTTTGTGGTGATCAATGGAAAATAGAATACTGCTGTTTTTTTTACAGGCGGCACCCAGGTAAAGTGTGGATTTGCCGCAATAACTGCCGATTTCCAGGCAAGGTGCCGTGCGGCTCGCCCGAAGGGCTGTATCATAAAGGCACTTGCCCTCTTCTTCGTCCAGAAACCCTTTGGTGTCATTTATCAACTTAATATCAATATCCACTTTAGCGAAAGCCCATAAACTTTGACAATGTTATTCCTGGGCTGGAGGATAGCTTCACGTCAGGCTTGAGCCATGTTTGTCTCCAGCCGCAAACCTATTGCCACAGCCTGCAACCGCCATAAGTCCTATGATTTTCTTTCATAGCTGGTGACAAGGACCTCTCTGGGTTTGGCACCGTCGGACGGTCCGACCACACCTTCTTTTTCCATCATTTCTATAATCCGAGCAGCCCGGTTGTATCCGATGCGCAGGTGACGCTGTATCATTGAAATGGATGCCTGCCTTGTCTTGGTAATCAGAGCCAGCGCATCATCATATTTTTCGTCATATTCATCCTCTTCCTCGACCCCGCCAACTGCAAGAAGGGCGGCTTCGGTCACTTCCTCATCGTATTCAGGTTTTTGCTGCTTTCTCAAAAATCCGGTAATTCGGGCAAGCTCCGGCTCGGAAATATAGGCTCCGTGGATACGCTGCAACTTGGCAGTCCCCGGAGGAAGAAAAAGCATATCACCGCTTCCCAGAAGGTTTTCAGCGCCAACGGTATCGATAATCGTTCTGGAGTCGGTCCTTGAAGATACCTGGAAGGTCAGCCGGGTAGGGAAATTCGCTTTTATGATTCCGGTCAGCACGTCCACAGAGGGTCTCTGGGTGGCCAGAATTAAATGGATGCCGGCCGCCCTGGCCATTTGTGCCAAACGGGTTAATGCCACTTCGACCTCCCTGGACGAGACCATCATGAGGTCGGCAAGTTCATCAATAATCACGACCACATAAGGGAGCTTATCGGGCACGTCTTCATTGGCCTGCTGTTTACTCTTTTCTATTTTCTGGTTGTATTGCTTGATATTGCGCGCTTTTAATTCGGAGAGCAGTTCATATCTTCTTTCCATCTCGCGCAGCGCCCAGTAAAGGGCGTTGGTCGCTTTTTTGGAATCGGTCACCACCGGTGTAATCAGGTGGGGTATTCCATCGTAACTCGAAAGTTCGATCCGTTTGGGGTCAATCATGATCAGCTTGACTTCATCGGGCTTGGCTTTATAAAGCAAACTGCAGATCATGGCATTTAAGGCCACGCTTTTGCCCGTTCCGGTAGCCCCGGCAATCAATAGATGAGGCATTTTTTCCAGCTCGGCCGTTACCGGGTTGCCGACGATATCCTTGCCCAGGCAAATCGTCAGTTTTGAATTTGATTTTTCAAAAGCATTGGAGACCACAACCTCTCTGAAGCGCACCATTTCGCGGTTGGCATTCGGCACCTCGATGCCGATGGCCGCTTTTCCGGGTATGGGCGCCACAATCCGGATACTGGTGGAGCGCAAAGCGAGAGCGAGGTCATCGGTCAGTGTTACAATTTTGTTTATCTTAACACCGGCCGCGGGTTCATATTCGAAGGTGGTAATCACCGGGCCCGGGGACACGGCGACAACCTGGCCTCTGACGCCAAAGTCCTCCAGCTTCTTCTCAAGCAGCTTTGAGAGCATACGCAAATTTTCATGGTCGGTGGCCGTCGATCGGGTTTCAGGCTCATCTAAGAAATCGATCGACGGCAACTGGAAACCTTTGCCGGCCTGCATAAATTCAAACACCTCCTGCTTGGGAGCCGGCACGGCCTTTATGGGTTTCGGCGCCGCTGAGGTGATCTTTATCTCTTTGGGTTTGCGCTGGTCGGTTTCTTTTTGCAGTTTTTCTCTTTTTTTGGCTTTTTCCCTTCGCTCTTTCCATTTCAGATATAGCGTTGTGATGTGATCGATGGCACCCGCCAGCCATCCCCAAAACCGTTTACAAAAGGCAATTAAAGAGAAACCGGTAGTCAGGATAAAACCTACGATCCATAACAGAATAAATATAATCAAAGCGCCGGTGAAATTGGCGTATTTAACCAAAAGAGATTTAAGCAAAGTGCTGATCAGGCCGCCGGCAGAAAATTTACTCCCGAATATCACATAATGATCCTGTTGCAGGGCGAGCAGGCCGCCGGTGGTCACAATAAGAAGAATCCCGCCGATCAGGGTCGAAGCCACAACCTGGGTCGGATGATCACCGAAGAAATGAATACTACCCAACAACAACAAAATGGGAAACCAGAAAGCCCCTAAGCCGAAAATACCGATCAAGGCCCCTGCCACATGTGCCCCGAGCGCCCCAAACAGGTTGTGAATCTCTCCGCCGGCCTTGGCATGATGAATAGAGGGGTCATCAGGACTGTATGACAGCAGACTGACTAAAGTGAAAATAACGAGAAAAAATAGAAATATGCCGACAATTTCCTTACGCATAATCAACCAATTAAATTTCCATTATAAAAGGTAATATAACCGGACGGCGCCCAATGGTAAAGAAAAAATACTGGCGCAGGGTGACCTGAATCTTCGAGCGGATTTTATCTATGCGGTTGGGCACCTCCGGAGTGATTTCCTCGATGATTTCCAGGACAACACATTGGGCATCCTGTAAAATATGCCCGGTCTCGGTTTCAAAAACAAAACCCCGGGAAACAATTTCCGGCCCGTAGACCACAATCCCGGTATCTTCATCAAAGGCTACCGTGACCGCAACCAGCCCTTCCTCTGATAATGTCCGACGCTCCTTGAGAACACTGCGGCCGACATCACCAACACCCTTGCCATCGATAAGGACCCGGCCTGTTGTTACATGACCATTTAAACGTCCCCCATTTTTATCGAATTCAATAATCTGACCGTTTTCAGCCAGCAAAATTTTTTGCTCCTCAATACCGACTTCCTGAGCCAGGCGGGCATGAAGGGTCAGATGCCTGTACTCGCCATGGATGGGGATGAAATATTGGGGCTTGGTCAATTTGATCATCAGTTTGAGCTCTTCGCGAAACGCATGACCCGACACGTGGATATCGGATACTTTTTCGTAGATCACCTCGGCGCCGCGCTTATAGAGATTATTGATGATTTTGGCAATTGCCCTTTCGTTTCCCGGGATAAACTTCGACGACAGGATGACAGTGTCACCTTTTTTGATTTTTATATGCTTGTGGGTGCCTGCTGACATCCGGGCGAGCGCCGACAATGGCTCCCCCTGGCTTCCAGTGGTCAGAATAATGATTTCATCGTCGCGGTATTGAGAAACCTGGTTTATCTCGATCTGCAGTCGCCTGGGAATATGCAGATACCCCATCTCCTGTGCAATCTTGACACTGACTTCAATACTGCGCCCGTTGATTACAATTTTTTTCCCCGACGCCCGGGCGATATCAACGATCATTTGGATACGACTGATGTTGGAGGCAAATAATGCCACGATAACCCGACCGCCACTGTCTGCATTGATGCCCGCCAATGTCAGCCCGATTTCTTTGTCGGAAATCGTGTACCCTTCTTTTTCAACATTGGTCGAATCCGATAATAGCGCCAGCACCCCTTTATCTCCGCATCTGGCAAATTTATTTACATCCGTTGTCATATCATCGACAGCGGCGTAGCCGATTTTGAAATCACCGGTGTGGACGACACACCCGAGGGGGGTGTGGATGGAAATCCCGACACCATCGATGACGCTGTGTCCGACCCGGATAAATTCCAGTCGGAAGGGCCCCAATTTTAACTCTTCATTGGGGGAAATGGGATGCAATTGTGTTGCGGCCGCCAGCTCCTGCTCCTCCAATTTTTGCCGGACGAGACCCAGGGTGAAGGGGGTTCCGAAAACCGGTGCACTGATCTCCCTGAGCAAATAAGGCAGGGCACCGATATGATCTTCGTGGGCGTGGGTGAGTATGATGCCCGCAGCTCTGGCGCGGGTATGCCTCAAATAATCCATGTTGGGAATGACCAGGTCAACGCCCAGCATATAATCTTCGGGAAACATCAGGCCGGCATCGACGATAAAAATGGTGTTGCCGTACTCAAACAGCATCATATTTAGGCCGATTTCACCAAGCCCCCCGAGCGGGATGATTTTAAGCATCTTGGCAGGCCCCTGCTCCCTGCTCAAATCTTTGACGAATAACTTGTCTGACCTTTTCGATGAGCGCATCTTTCGAATCGCGGTTATAACCGGAGGTCTCAATGGGTTCCAATATATCCATATGAACATGGCCCGGTTCTATCCGCCAGCGGTTTTTGGGCATAATGGACCAGGTACCATGCAGGACAATGGGAACAATGGGGACACCGGAATCGATCGCCAAAAAAAATCCGCCTTTTTTGAAGGACCTGATTTTGCCATCCAGACTGCGCGTCCCCTCCGGAAATATCATCACGGAAACTCCGTTTTTGACCTTTTGGGCCGCCTCGGCCAGACTTTTGAAGGCAGAGGCCCGGTTGGATCGATCAATGCTGATATAACCGGCAGCGCGCATTCCGCGGCTGAATATCGGAATCCTGAATAACTCCTTTTTGGCCAGCCACCGGAATTGCACGGTCAAATAGGCCAGAAGCACCGGGATATCGAAATTACTCTGGTGATTGGACATATAAACATAAGACCTGGATGGATCTAGCTTCGAAAGGCCATCGACCGTCACCGTGATACGGCTTACCCAAAGAATCAATTTCGCCCAAAAGCGCGCGATGCGATGGATGGGGTCGCTGCTGCGAACAAAAAAGGCTGATACAATAGCAATAATACCCAGGACAATGGTCTCCAGTACAACCCAGATAATAACAATCAGCGTGTATATCATATAAACCCTTCCCGGTCTCTAATATTGAATGTCCAGCTGCTGGAAAACGGAATCAACCTTTCGCATAAGCCAATCACACTGGTCACGGGTGGCATATGCCATACAGCTGCAGCGCACACGATGCTTCGTGCGAACCAAAAATTCGAAGGAAATACGGTCTGCCTCAAGCTCAACAGCAAAATAAAATGGCTGACAATCCGCATGCTCACGCTGCTTTGCGGTGAGGGTCCCCGGATCAAGGGGCAACCAATAAATGCCATCGATGGCTGCCGCACCGAATTGGTCATTCAGATAGCTTTTGAGTGCTTTATAATCCGAAGGTCTCAATTCATCAATAACAATTTGTTTCATGGAAAATACAGTTATCACAGATTGTTGCAGCAGGCAAGGTGTATATAACCGGGATTATTGCGGTGGGATCGGCGAAGGATGATGGCGTCCCCTGACCCGATGCAAAGCAGCGTCAGGGGACATCGAAAAAATGACGAATTAGGTTTCTTCAACGACAATTGCGCCTTCTTCGCAAACCTCGACGCAGCTTTCACATCCGAGACATTCTTCAGCATTTACCGGTACTGATTTGCCATCCTGCATTTCAAATACCTCAACAGGGCAGACATCGACACATTCTTCGCAACCGGCACATTTTTCTTCATCGACGATGGGATTAAAAGCCATTATTGATTCTCCTTTCAAAATTATTTAAAAGTGGCGGTGACCCGGCCATAGTTTCTGAGATTGGAGGAGTTCCAAATACCAGGGAAAAGTCCTTATACCAATTGATAATGTGAGTCAAGCCCTCTTGACAATTTTTTGAGAAATCTAAAATTCGATCAAACCGATCAGCGTATTGCTTATTTTCCCGACCGGTATTTGCTGCCGGTCCGGTGCCGTGAAGCCAGGAAAATTCCGGTTGAAACATTGAACCGGTTCCATTCCGGGAATCAGGCATACAGTCAAAGAAGCACCGGGCTCCGCCCCCGGGGAAACCGGCGGGACAGCAAGCGGTTGCATGATGTCGCGGACATGGTTATAGGTGAGATCTTCAAGATCGCTCAGAAGATTTTTCTGCCAAATTTCGATTTTTTCAGCTTTGGATTTCGACCGGAGGGGGGCATCGCAACGGTAAACTTCCTCAACAGCCGGCATTTGGTCGATAATATGATCAAAAATCGTCCGGCTGCTGGTGACAAACAAACCGCCTGCATTCTGATCCTGCTGCAATATATATGTCCATGCTTGCAGACGGGTTAGAACCATGTACTCGCCTGCAGCATTTGAATCAATTTCGGGGCGGGTTGTTGTTTCATCGGATAAATTTCGTCCGTCACCCTTTAAATTGATGAAAAGCTGCTGAATCTTTTTATCATACGCTCCCAGATCCTGCCGGATATCATCATTTTGCAGGTCAAATTTCTGCGCAAAGTCCAAAAATACACGGGCTGAAAATAACGGATCGGTATCAACTGAGCCCGGATCCTGTTTTATTTCACGTTTTAGATCTGCTATGATTTGAAACAGCTTCGAATCGCTTGAGGATGCCCCGGAAAGATATCTGTCTTTGTAGGATGCGGTCTTTATGGTTTCAGCTTCTCCATAAACATTGGCCCACCGCTGAAAATCTTTTACCGCTTCGTCAAATTTATTCTGATGCCCAACGGCCGGAGTCCGGATGTCCAAAAATCCGCTTTGCGCCAAATCCTCCATCGGCGCAGGCGGCTTGCGCTCTGATGGCTGGTATAGCGTTATCTGGGCAAAAAATGCAGCCAGCGCTTCGGCAACCGGCCGGGACAGATAAGTATAGGGGAAAAAAATAGGTGTCATATCAAATCATAAGAGCGGGTGTTTGGATGTTCATATATTTTTTAAGATGCTGCCCGATGGGTTACGAAAGTCTCTTATCCTGAACAACTACCCCCTTGGCCTTCAACTGCTCGCGTATTTTATCGGCCAGTTCCCAATTTTTCTGCGCTCGGGCCTGATCCCTTTCCGTAATCAAACGCCGAACCTGCGGATCTGCACAATCCTCTCCGAATTCAAATATGTTCAATACGGAGTCAATACGGCCAAAGGCTTCAATAATGCGTGATGCATCTTGTTGATCCAATCTTTGATCACGCACCAGTGCATTTATTTTTTTTACGATTTTAAACATCGAGGCCAGAGCCGCTGAGATATTTAGATCATTGTCCATGGCCCTTGCAAAACCGTTTTTCAGGTCATAAATGAGCTGATCGCGTTCGGGATATGGCTGCCCCTGTTTCACATTTCTCAAATTCAGCACGCAATGATCCAAACGCTTGAGGGACCGCCGCGCATTTTCCAGACGATCCGTGGAAAAGGTAATTGCCTTGCGATAGTGACTTGAAATAAGCCAGTAGCGAATTACACGTCCGGGATAACCCATGTTGATGATGTCGGATAGATTAATATCGGCGGTTTCCTCGGCCAATTTTTTTCCATCGACCAGGACACGATCACAAAGGACCCAGTATTTGGCCAGGGGCTTTCCGGTCAGCGCGCTTGCAATCGCGTTCTCGTTTTCATGATGGGGAAATACAAGCTCGCGGCTGCTGGTATGAACATCATAGCACTGCCCTAAAAATTTCATACCGATAGCGGCAGATTTAATATGCCAGGAAGGCCGCACATTGCCCCATTCCGTTTTGGTGTATATCCCCCTTTTTAACTCGGAAAGTTTGGATCGTTTGAAAAGGGTAAAGTCACGCGGATTTTGTTTCTCGTATTCATCCAGATCCACCGTAGCTCCGACTCTGATCTTATTGATATTGATACCGGACAGTTTGCCGTAATCCGGCAGGCGGGAGATGTCAAAATACAGTGAGCGAAGTTTTTCGTAGGCAAAGCCTTTGGTAACCAGCTGCTCGGAAAGCGCCACCATCTCCGAGACAAATTTGCTCGCCAGGGGGTAGTTTACAGCCGGCTGAATGCCCAAAACAGAAAGATCCTGATGAAATTGGGCGATATTCGCCTGAGTAAACGCCGCCAGATCCAGCCCGTTTTCTTCAGACCCGCTGATTGTTTTATCATCCAGGTCATTGATATCCATGACATGGTTGACCGCAAAACCCCTGTATTCAAGATAGCGGCATAGCAGGTCTGCGAAAATGAATCGACGCATCTCACCTAAATGGATCCGGGCATGGGCTGTCGGGCCACAGGAATACATCGTCACTTTTCCCGGTAAAGCCGGCTCGAAGGGCTCCTTGCGCCGTGCCATGGTATTGAATAGCCTTAATACAACCTTTTCACGCACTGCGAAAAGCGTTGTGCTCAGGTAACGTTCGCCGTTGTCCGGTAAAACGACAACGATTGTGCCTTCAGCGAGATTTTTCGCCACCTGAAGGGCTCCCGCCATCGCAGCGCCGCTGCTCATCCCTACAAAGATTCCTTCATCCAACGCCAGGCGCCTGGCCGTCTCGAAAGCTTCTTCATCCTCGATATTTATTTTTTTGTCCAGTCGGTTTTTGTCAAAAATCTCCGGGCAATAAGCCTCCTTCATATTTTTTAACCCCTGGATTTTATGGCCCAGATACGGCTCGACACCGATAATTTGGATGTCGCGGTTGTATTCCTTCAGCCGCCTGCCCCCCCCCATCAAGGTTCCGGATGTACCCAAAGCTGCGATAAATACGTCGATTTGGCCTCCGGTTTGCTGCCAAATTTCCTCGGCGGTCCCGTGATAATGGGCCATCCAATTCGCAGGGTTGTTAAATTGGTCCACCATAAAGTAGGTGTCCGGATTTTCCCGCGCCAGACGGTAGGCTTCTTCGATGGCGCCATCAGTACCCAGATGCCCCGGTGTCAATAGGATTTGGGCACCGCGCGCCCGCAGAATTTTCTGACGTTCCTCACTGGCGGCTTCGGACATGGTTAAAAGCAGTTTATACCCTTTTACAGCGCAAACCAGCGCCAGGCCAATTCCGGTGTTTCCACTGGTGGCTTCAATAACCGTCTTGTCGGGCGTCAGCTCACCGGATTTTTCAGCCGCTTCGATCATGAACAACGCCGGCCGGTCTTTGGTCGAGCCGCCCGGATTAAAGTATTCCAGTTTGGCCAATATTTTTACCCCGGGATTGGGGTTCAGTCTTTTTATTTCCACCAGCGGCGTATGGCCGATGGCAGCGAGTATGGAGTGGTGCATAATTTCATCATCCCGTTATTTGAAAAATGCGGTTACCGCCTCTTTTATTCGGTCGCGAACCTGGCGCTCATCTAGCGATGCATCAATAACCCGGAACCTGTGCGGCTCAAGGTCGGCAAGCTCAAGATAGCCGGCTCTCACACTCTCATGAAATGCAAGCGTTTCAGCTTCGAAACGAATTTCCTGGCCGGAACGCTGGCCGTTGTTGATTTCTCTCCAGGCTCTTTTCAACCCTACCCGGGGAGGCAGGTCCAGCAAAAAGGTCAAATCCGGCTTTAAATTGTCAAAAAGGAGCTTATGCAATCTATTGATGAGCGCCACGTCCATACCCCTGGCAAAACCCTGATATACGACGGTCGCATCAAAATAGCGATCACAGATGACGATCTTGCCTTCAGACAGGGCCGGTGCAACCACAGAGGCGATGTGTTGCGCCCGATCTGCCATATAAAGCAGCAATTCCGCCATCGTGGCCATGTTTTTACTGGCCGGATCCAACAGGATCGACCGGATCTTTTCGCCGATCGGTGTCCCGCCGGGCTCTCTGGTGGTCACACATCGATCGCCGCGCGTATGCAAATAATCAACCAGGTACTTGATCTGGGTGGTCTTCCCGGACCCTTCAATGCCTTCCAGAGTGATGAACATCAAACCCCCATTGTCGTTTGAAGTATGGCATTATTTATGCGGTTTATCGATGCCCCAGCTTTTAAGCGCTTCGATGGATTTGTAATCGGTCACATCGCAGGTGATCGGGGTTATGGAGATACATTTTTCATAAAGCGCAGTTCCATCGATTTCCGGATCGTCGTTTGCCGGCAGCGTGTCGCATCTTTGCCAGTAGTAGGGACGGCTGCGGGGATCAACCCTTTTTTCGATATGTTCAGGCGATAGTTCGGTGCTGAGCTTGCTTATTCGAATACCGGAAATTGCGTTAAACGGCCCGTCGGGAAAATTTATGTTTAAAAAAGTCCCATGGGGCAGCCCATTTCTGACGACCTGATCGGCAAATTCGGAGACAAAGCCTGCGGCGTCATCATAAGAATCTGTGCTACGGCCATGCATCGAGACGGCAATTGCCGGCAGTCCATAAAGTGCCGCCTCTTTGGCAGCCGCAACCGTGCCGGAATAGTTTATATTGATACCGACATTGGCACCCGAATTGATCCCTGAAATCACCATGTCCGGCTTGAACTCCATAAGCTCCAGCACGCCTAACTTGACACAATCAGCCGGTGTGCCGCTCACCGCATATCCCTGGCAATCGTGATCGACCGATACCCGGTTGACCCGCAACGGGTCGTTCAGGGTTATACCATGCCCTACGGCACTTTGCTCCCGGTCGGGAGCAATCACAAAAACATTGTGTTTTGGGGCAAAGCGTTTATATAGTGCCCATAATCCGGGGGCGTAAATGCCATCGTCGTTCGTCAACAGGATATGCATAATTTTGCCGTCACGGGTTATTTGATTACCGGCCTGGATAGTTGCAATGGAATCCGGTATGATGTGGATACCCACAGCCTGGATCTTGCATGATAACGAGTTCGAAGTTGAAACAAAATTTACCGACAGCAGTGTGGTTGACTGCGTGCAGTGAAATAAAGACAACTATCAAGTAAAAAAGGATGAATGCCATTTAATCTCGACAATTTTCATGCAAAATCCGGGTATTCGGTGCAAACAATATCTTGACTTTTGAGGGTGACTTGGCTTTATATCCTAAATTTCAATCATGTTCAAGAGTTATGCAATCTCCCTGTTATAGGAATGCTGATATTTTATCCAAAATATGACAGCCGGCAGGGTGCTGAATGTTTCCGGCACTTGAAATCCCCGGCTGCAGCCCGCTGGGCAGTCGGAGCAATCATCTGCAGCCTGCTGGCTATATTTCTTTTGACAGATCCGGATCCGGTCGGTGCGCAATTAAGCGGATTGGATATCAACGATGTCGTGACCAAATACCCGGAAATTCCATGGAAACTTGGGGCCGATGAAATCTCCTATGATCAGAATACCGACCAGTACATTGCTCGGGGAAACGTAACGATGACCAAGATTGATAAAAAGTTGACTGCTGATTATGTCCGTTTTGATCATGCGACCATGAGCGCTTATGCCTGGGGCAATGTCGTTTTAATATCCGGCCAGGATGTCATCAAGGCCAGCAGCCTGTTCCTTGATCTAACAAACCAGGTCGGCACCATCCAGGACGGCTCGATATTTTTAAAGGAAAATAATTTTCACATCGCAGGTGAAAGGATTCAGAAAACGGGGCAAGATACCTATAAAATCAGCAAGGGGACGATCACCACCTGCGATGGAAACAGGCCGGATTGGAAAATAACCGGAGAAGATCTTGAAGTCAACATCGAAGGATACGGGACGGCAAAGGATGCAACGCTTTTTGCCAAAGATGTGCCGGTGCTGTATACGCCCTACATGGTGTACCCTGCCAGACGCCAGCGCCATACCGGTCTGCTGGTCCCTGAATTCGGTCTATCCGAGCGCAAAGGCACGCAATTCAATCAGCCTTTTTTTTGGGCCATCAGTGACAGCCAGGACGCCACTTTTTACGGGTACTATATGAACAAGCGCGGCCTGAAGCCCGGCGCGGAATACCGTTACGTTCTCAGTGAGCGCGCCAAAGGGGCCATCATGTTCGACGGCCTGCATGATGAAAAGACGGACGACGGCGGGGAATCCAGTGCTGATTACGGGTTTGAGGACGCCGGGACACAATATCTGCGTACCAATCAGATCCGCTGGTGGTTCCGGATGAGCCACCACCAGGATATTCCCTGGAATTTCAAGGCCAAATTGGATGTAGACCTGGTCTCCGATCAGGATTATTTGCGTGAATTCACGGGCGGGTATATGGGTTTTCGGGACAGCGATCGCTATTTTGAAAAATACTTCAACCGGGCACTGGACGACGTCAACGACCCGATAAGACTTAACCGGCTCAATCTAAATCGAATCTGGCCAAGCTGGAGTCTGAATGCCGAAATGCGTTACTTCTATGACACCACCCAGCGCAACTCCGACCTCCCGGATTCGACCATTTCCCGTTTGCCCGTTATTAATCTCAGAAGTTCCCGGCAGAAGATTCTGACATCTCCTTTTTATTACAATCTCAATTCGAGCTACAATTATTTTTGGCGGCCATCCGGCCTCACGGGTCAGCGCATGGATATTTACCCGAGAATATTTTATCCCTACCGATTCATGAATTATTTTACTTTTGAACCATCGGCCGGTGTTCGGGAAACCTTATATTATCTGGATAATCCCGATAGCAGCGATAACCCCGATACGGACAACTGGGAAAACCGCGAGCTTTTCGACCTGCGCTTCAACCTTTTTTCCGAGATCTACAAAGTGTTCGATATCAGCGGTGAAGCCCTTGATAAAATCAAACATACCCTCAGGCCCCAGATTTTATACCGCTATGTGCCTGATGTCGATCAGGGGGATTTGCCCAAGTTCGATTCGATCGACCGAATCGACAACACCAGCCTTATCACCTATTCCCTGACCAACACGCTTACCTCGAAATCAAGAAAAGGTCCCCGCAGCCCGGTGCCGTCTGAGGAAGAAGAAACCAAAGAGGAGGCGTTCTCCGACCCCCCCGACAACAAGTACATCCGCGGCGGTGCAATCGATGATCAATCCAATTATAGATACCATGACTTTTTGCGTTTTCAGCTGGAACAAAGCTACGACACAATGCGGTCCAAGCAGCCTTTCTCGCCGATCAGCGCCAAAATCGACTTTTTTCCGGGCAAATACCTTAATTTTGATGCCGGCGCCGGTTGGTCGGTTTACGATAACAAATTGGTGTATCGCAACATTGCCGCCACGGTCTGGGACGGGCGCGGCGACCGGTTGTATATCGACTACCGGCATGACAGCTACGATGAGGTCGACAATGAAATTTCCGCCGAATTTGAAAAAACCGAGTCGATATCCGCCAACCTGAAAATTCAAGTCACTCCTCGATTTTCGCTGTTTGGAGATTATGAAAGAAATTTAGTCGATGACATCGATATTCGCAAAAGCATCGGGTTTTTCTACCAGGCCTCCTGCTGGTCCTTTAATTTCCGTTATGTTGATAAAACAAGCGATGCGGCATTCGATTTCAGAATCGAACTCAGCGGGTTGGGCGGCATCGGATTTTAACTGGCTTTATCCTCCGTTTGGAAGGCCCGCAATAAACAGGTCATCCTTAAAATGTGGGCAGAAGCCGCAGCAAAGGCAATGATAAATAGCTTTCAGGTATTTTACAAATGATTGACAAAAAACTCCAGCAATTATGGTATGTCCTGCATACCAAAAGCAGATTTGAAAATGTGGTCAATGACGGCCTCTTGAAAAAGCAAATAAATGTCTTTCTTCCCAAAATTACCGTTAGAAGTAAACGTCGCGACCGCAAAGCCATGATCCGGGTTCCCCTGTTTCCCGGGTATGTGTTCGTTAAAACCGATCTGCACCCCCATCACCATCTCGAAATTGTAAAAACTGCCGGAGCAGTCAGACTCATCGGCAGCAAGCAGGGACCTGTCCCCGTACCGCCGGAAACCATTGATTCCCTGAAGATTATGGTCGCCAGCGAACTCCCTATAACCACCGGTAATCATTTAAAAAAAGGGGATATGGTTCAGGTGGTGGCCGGGCCTTTCATCGGGGTCGTGGGTACCTTTGTGCGCTACAGGGGCCAGGGGCGCATCATTGTCAACATCGAGGCTTTGGGGCAGTATGCCGGGGTTGAAGTTGACGAGGATGACATTGAGATTCTACCGAAAATATTATCATAAGTGCTTGACTTTTTACCAAGTTCTATTTTATAAATTTGGTATTAACACTGACTGCCAGGAATAAATAGAAGGAGGGTCTATGAATAAACTGGAGCTTATCTCTGCGTTGAAAACAGAGGCGAATGTTTCCAAAGCAGAAGCTGCAAAGGTAGTCCAGATTTTCTTCGATAACATGGCTGATGCCATGGCGAGGGGCGAGCGGGTCGAAATTCGCGGATTATGCAGTTTTTTTGTGAAAGAATACAGGAGCTACACGGGAAGAAATCCAAAAACCGGAGAAAAGGTAACCATAAGTCCTAAAAAGCTCCCTTTTTTCAAATCAGGCAAAGAACTAAAAGAACGAGTAGATTATTGAAATTTATAAAAATTTTAATCCGCTTGTGGTGGAAAATCATTCAAGCCCTGAGCGTGGTTGATTTTCCCTCGGGACATGTTAAATTGGAATGCTGGAAAAATTGTAAATTGGGTGTGGAGGAAAAAGGTCTGATTTTAAATTGTCCACCTCCATCCACCCGCCAGTTACGCCGGTATCCCTATTTTAAGCGGAGCGAAATGAACAGTGCCTGGGTTTGAGTCTATCATAGATCAGCAAAGACCCATTCGAATTCTGGCAGCCCTTCTTAAAAACGGAACACTCCCCCATGCGCTTCTTTTCGAAGGTATAGAGGGTGTCGGCAAAAAGACGGCCGCCGTTGCCTTGGCCATGGCCTGTAACTGCCTGGAGAAAGATTCAGGATCGGCACGCAAGAACCAACAGATTCCAAGAGAAAAGGCACCGAACGCTCCGGCTCGAACTGAGACAATCAGCCCGTGCGGTAGCTGCACCTCCTGCAAAAAAATCAAATCGGGAAATCATCCGGATATCATCCGGATAAAGCCTTCCGGACCGTTTATAAAAATCGGTCAGGTAAGGGCACTCCTCGAAACCCTCGCCCTTAGACCTTATGAGGCAAGAACACGGGTGGTCATCATAGAGAATGCCCAGGTCTTGAATCCTGCTGCAGGAAATGCCCTGCTGAAGATACTGGAGGAGCCTCCGGACAGAACCATGCTGATTCTCATTGCCCTCCAGGCGCTGAGCCTCCTGCCAACCATTGCTTCACGCTGTCAGCTGATCCGGTTTAATCCCATCGCCCCGAAAAAGCTGCGGGATCTGCTGATCACAGAGCACGGCATAGAACCGGACGACGCCGGAGCTCTCGCTATTTTGGCCGATGGAAGTTTATCACGCGCAATGGCAATGGTTGAGGCCAACTGGGCTAATCGAAGAAAATGGATTTTGAACGAAATGCATCTTTTGTCTACCCGCTCTGCGGGTTATCTTCTCGCTTTGGCAGAACGTTTATCAATGGATAAAAAGATGCTTACAGACATCTTTGCGATAATGAAATCATGGCTGCGCGATCTTGTTATCAGCAGATATTATCCTGAAAAAATTATCAATCAGGACATGAGGGCTGAAATTCAGCTGGCTTCCCGGGAACAGAGGGTAAAATCATTAATTTTAAAACTGGATGCCATTCAGCGCACCCAAAACCGAATTCGAGCAAACACGAACATAAGACTGACAATGGAAACATTGTTGTTAAAATTGGCGGAAAGCTAAACCCTATAAAAGCAATAACATAGCGAATATGAACAAGTATGAATAAGATAGTAGGAATAAGATTCAAGCCAACCGGAAAGATCTACGATTTTGACTGCGGTGCATTCGTCCTGAAGCAGGGAGACCATGTCATTGTAGAAACCGAACAGGGACTCGGCTTCGGAACTGTCGTTGTAGCGCCGGCTGAGCGGGAAAAAAAGAATTCCCGACAGCCCTTGAAAAAAGTTTATCGGATGGCAAACGAAAAGGATTTTCTTCAAAGACAAAAAAATATTGAAGATGAAACGGCCGCACACGAGTATTGCAACAAAAGTATCCAGGAACTCGGGCTCAAAATGAATCTTTTTTCGGTTGAGAAATCCTTTGATCGCAGCAAATTGACCTTTTATTTCACCGCAGACGGACGTGTGGACTTCAGACAGCTTGTCAAAATGCTGGTCAAGGAATTGGGCGTCAGAATTGAAATGCGGCAGGTGGGAATCCGCAACCAGGCCAAGATGTGCGGGGGAATCGGCAGATGTGGACGCGAACTCTGCTGCTCGGCATTCTTGGAAAAATTCGAGCCGGTTTCGATTCGCATGGCCAAGGAACAGGGCCTGTCGTTGAATCCGACCAAAATATCGGGGCAGTGCGGCCGGCTTATGTGCTGCCTGATTTATGAGAATAAAACATATCAGTCATTGAAAAAAGAATTGCCTAAAATTGGCAAAACGGTAGCTACTGCCGGCGGAGAGGGAAAAGTTATCCGCCATAACGCATTATGCCGCCGGGTAACGATCCGGCTGGATGGCGGCCTGGAGATTGAAACCGGCATCGATCAGCTAAATAAAGAGAGGGATTAGATAAGAATATGCCCAAGCCTTTTTACATCACAACCCCGATTTACTATGTCAATGCCCGCCCCCATCTGGGCCATGCCTATACCACCATCGTTGCGGATGTAGCTACCCGGTTTCATACGATGCTTCCAACAGACGTATTTTTTCTCACCGGCACCGACGAGCATGGTGACAAGGTCGTGCGGGCGGCGAAAAAGGAAAATTTGAGCCCCAGACTTTACGTAGACAAAATCAGTCAGCTTTTCAGGAGCCTATGGCCCGAATTGCAGATTAGCAACAATCACTTCATCCGCACCACCGATCCATCGCACATGGCGGTTGTCGAGCAAATCCTTGAGAGGATCTATGATGCCGGTGACATTTATTATAGCGAATATGAGGGGCTTTATTGCTTTGGATGCGAGCGTTTTTATACGGAACGCGAACTGGCTGACGGCAAGTGCCCGGATCACCAAACCGAGCCTGAGATCATTAAAGAATCCAACTATTTTTTCAAAATGAGTCGATACCAGAATTGGTTAATAGACCATATCCAGAGCAATCCCGATTTCATCCGGCCCGAACGGTATAAAAACGAAGTCCTGGCCTTCCTCAGGGAACCGCTTGAAGACCTTTGTATTTCACGACCAAAATCAAGGTTACAATGGGGGATAACCTTACCCTTTGATAACAACTATGTCACCTATGTGTGGTTTGATGCACTCCTGAACTATGTTTCGGCACTTGGCTATCCCGACGGGGAATTATTCCAAAAATTTTGGCCGTCGGTACAGCATATCGTGGCCAAGGACATCCTCAAACCGCATGGGATCTACTGGCCCATCATGCTGAAAGCTGCTGATATACCAATTTATCGGCATCTCAACGTTCATGGTTACTGGAATGTCGACCAGAGCAAAATGTCCAAAAGTATCGGTAACGTCGTAGAACCGCTGGAACTCAAAAATATCTATGGCCTGGACGCTTTCAGGTTTTTCCTAATCCGCGACATGGCCTTCGGTTTGGACTCCAATTTCAGCGAGGCGGCATTGGTGCAACGCATTAACTCGGATCTGGCCAATGATTTGGGCAATTTGTTTTCCAGAGTCATTTCGATGACCCACAAATATTTCAAGGGTATCGTTCCTGAACCTGACCCTCAGGTCGATCAACAGCTGGGATTGGGATTGGCGCAAGATGCCGTCAAAACCGTTGCTGCCTTCGAAACCATGATGGAATCCTTTGAATTCCATAAGGCCATGATCGCTGTTTGGGAATTTATCAGCCAGATGAACAAATATGTGGATGTAACCGCACCATGGGTTCTGGCCAAAAAAAAGACTGGCATAAATCAATTGGCCACCGTCATCTACAATCTGCTTGAAGGATTGAGAGTTATATCAGGTCTCATCTACCCGGTAATGCCGGATACGGCCGCTAATATGCAAAAACATCTGGGCTTGAACCCGCAGGCTCCTTTCTATCGTATGGATCAGCTCAAAAACTGGAAAAAACTGCCTCCCGGAACCAAGCTTCCGAAGTCGATCAGCCTTTTTCCAAGAGTCGATCAGGTCCGCAAGCCGTCCGAGGTGCCGCCAGAAAAAGCGGCACGCGCTGTTGAGCCGGGCTTGAAATCTGAGATCAGTTTCGAGGAATTTGAAAAAATCGATTTGCGTGTCGCCACCGTCGTTCATGCCGAAAAAATTCCCAAGGCCAAAAAGCTGCTTAAACTGGAGGTGGATTTGGGAGTAAAAAGAACGATTGTGGCCGGAATCGCAGAAAATTATTCCCCCAACGAATTAATCGGCAGGCAAATAATTGTGGTGGCCAACTTAAAACCGGCTAAACTCATGGGGATACTGTCAAACGGCATGCTGCTGGCCGCTGTCGATGATTCCGGTGCCATTCTGGCAACCCTGGATAAGCCGGTTGATCCGGGAACAGCGCTCAAATAAAAAGTTGTTCCCTATCATGGGATCAGCGAGGATTGCTTCTTATACCGGCGCCTCATAGAAAATTATTTTGAATATCGAATATCGAACAGGGAATTTCGAACCGCAGAAGTATCTGAAAAGATGGTATTCAACACTTCAATATTCTGCGGTTTATTATTCTATGGTTCTGCGGTTTGAAAAATGACGTTCGTGCTGCATTAAGGGCCGGTTGCGATCATGTCCGACACCTCTGAAAAGAACATGCTCCCAAAATGTTACGGTATCATCCCTGCCCGGTACCACTCCCAAAGATTCCCGGGCAAACCGCTGGCTGATATATCAGGCAAACCCATGTTTTGGCACGTTTATACGCGGGCCCGCCGGTGCCCGGAGCTCGCAAAGGTTGTTTTGGCAACCGATGACGAGCGCATTCAGGCTGCGGCCAAGACCTTAAACGTGCCGGTGGTCATGACCCGCAGAGACCATCCCAGCGGGACCGATCGTGTGCTGGAAGCCGCCCGGGCTTTAAACTGCACCAAAGATACCGTGGTCGTAAACATTCAGGGAGATGAGCCCGCCCTGGAGCCGGACATGCTGACGGAATTGCTCGGCCCATTTGCGAACCCGGATGTTTGCGCAACCACGCTGGCCAGAAAAATCGACCTGAAAGAGGCCCGGAATCCGGACAGGGTTAAAGTTGTTTTTGCCACAGACGGCAGCGCGCTTTATTTTTCGCGTTCACCGATTCCTCACCACACTGCGGGCCAAAACACAGTCTATTTTGTGCACGTTGGAATTTATGCCTTTCGCATGGCGGTTTTGGAGCAATTCGTGGCGTTGAGCCAGAGTCGTCTGGAAATCGAGGAAAGGCTGGAGCAGTTGCGTCTGCTTGAAAATAACATACCCATCCACATCGTCGTAACAGGGCACCAGAGTATTGCGGTAGACCGGCCGGAGGACATTCAGACTGTGTGCCGGCACCTAAACAGAAACAGAACCCGCGACCGTGTATAACCCCCCTTCTTCTTTCCCCACTTTCCGGTCAGACATCTAAAAGGAAGAATCCATCCTGTAAATGGGGATTGGGCTTCAGGAATTTTTAGTTGCTCCAACAACGGGTATTGGTGTATTCTAGTAAGTTGTTTAAACCTTAAAATCATAATTCAAGGAAAGCGTTCGATGAGAAGATTTTTTACATCCGGCTTCGCAAAATTATTTAAAACAACATATAAAACCGGCACCGGCCGTTTTCAAAAAATTCTGCCCTACCTTAACGCCAGGGTCTATTTTGGCCGCAGCATCTCGAATGTAGCCGGGGATGCGCTGGTTTTTTTTCCTGTCCAAAATAATTTTCTGTGCTGTGGAATCGCCGGCATCGTATCCTTTAAAAATAAGGTGGACACAGGCCAAAAAGCAGATATCGCCCAACTGATGGGTTTGCATGCTCAGATCGAAGTCTGCGGTGGTAAAGCATGCAAAAACAATGATGATCGCGATATTGACGAACACTATCTCGGCGGCCGGCAACTGCTTGATGACCTTTCAAAATCCGTAGAGGCGCTGAAAAACGAGGATCCTTTTTTTAGCATATTTGCCGACCCCCTGACCCAGGAAAAGCTCGTTGATCTTTCAGGGAGACTGTCGCAGATCATCGAGGTGGAGGATTCCCTGCTTTCCGAGCACATGGGCCATCTTACTGCTGCCAAAGTCGATCTGATGGTCAACCGCATTGAAAAACTCAAAGATGCTGCCTGGGCGCTTAAGTTTGAAATTTTAGAAAACATAACCAAGACAAAAAAACTGATTTCCAATACGAATTCACCGCCGACACCGCAAACACTGAAGATTTTTAAAAAGGTCAACACCGTGCTCAACAGTGTCGATCGTCTTGAAGTCAGAGGACGGGATTCGGCCGGCATTTCATTGATGTTTATTTTTGATGCGAATGAATATGAAAAAATTCATTCGGCCTTGTCAAAAGAACATCTTAACGACCAATTAACGGCACGCTGCGAACAGGAAACTCTGGTGGACGGCGATATCAGCATGCATCGTTCCACTGATGAAAGCGGACAGCAGCAAGTGGCCATCGCTTTTACTTACAAGGTGGCGGACGAGGTCGGCAGTCTCGGGGATAATATCAGTTATCTGCGCAAGGTCATCGCCGGTGACATGATCCTGCAGACGGTGGCCGGCTTTTGCCCAAAATTTGATACCGTCTCAGCCCACACCCGCTGGGCCTCGGTTGGCGCGATCACGGAAGCCAACTGCCACCCGGTCGATAACCGGACGCTGAATCCGGCCACTGTCAAAAGCGGAATTATCCACACCTGCCTCAACGGAGATATCGATAATTATCAAGAGCTTAAAAAAGAACTCCAAAACAATGGCTGTCAAATTCCCAAGGTGATAACCACCGATACGAAAATTATTCCACTGCAAATTCAAAAATACATCCTTCAGGGCCTGGAAATTAAAGAAGCGTTCCGCAAGGCGGTCAATGATTTTGAGGGTTCCCACGCCATATCCATGCACACGGATTTGGCCCCGGGTAAGCTTTTTCTGGCCCAAAGGGGAAGCGGTCAGGCCATTTTCGTGGGTCTGGCCGAAGAGCACTACATGCCCGCATCTGAAGTTTATGGATTTGTTGAGGAGACACCGAATTATCTGAAGCTGGATGGGGAGTCCGTTGTTGAGGGTCATAGCGGCCAGACCCAGGGACAGATTTTTGTATTGAGCCAGACATCCTCAGGCGGTCTGAGCGGCATCGATGCCATTTACTACGATGGCACCCCCATTCGACTCTCCGCCAACGATGTCAAGCATACCGAGATTACATCGCGGGATATCGACCGCCAGGGGTTTCCCCACTATTTTCTGAAGGAAATTTCGGAGGCGCCCGCCTCTGTGGAAAAAACCCTTCGCAATCGCTGGAAAATCGCAGACAGAAGTAAAAATCAATATGGAATCCGGCTGGACCGCAGCGTCATTTCAGAACCCTTGCAGCAGGCTCTGAGCTCCGGTGGAATCAAACGCATATTTTTTATCGGGCAGGGAACAGCCGGTGTAGCCGCGTTGGCCTGTGCCAACATCCTGGATTATTACCTGGATAATCCTGCAATCATGGTCAGGGCCTTGAAGGCTTCCGAATTCAGTGGATTTCAACTCCATGAAAATGACGATCCCGGCAGCATGGCAGATGCCCTGGTTATAGCAATCAGCCAGTCCGGCACCACGACAGATACCAATCGCACGGTCGATATGATCAAAGAACGGGGAGCCTTTACGCTGGCCATTGTGAACCGCAGGGACTCGGATTTAACCTTCAAAGTCGATGGTGTCATGTATACCAGCAGCGGTCGGGATATAGAAATGTCTGTGGCCTCGACCAAAGCCTTTTATTCACAGATCGTGGCCGGCGCACTTCTTGGTTTGTATATTGCTCGCATAAAAAATCGCAGAGACGACGATTTTGTGTCTGCAGAAATAAAACGGTTGCTTGAACTGCCTGATTTTATGCGTAAAGTCCTGTCCCAGGATAAGGAAATCGAAAAATCGGCTCGAGCATTGGCCGTAAAAAAAACATACTGGGCAGCCGTAGGCAGCGGCCCCAACAAAGCATCAGCGGACGAGATACGGATCAAGCTCAGCGAGCTTTGTTACAAGACCATCTCCTCGGATTTTGTGGAAGACAAAAAGCACATCGACCTTTCCTCCGAACCGTTGATCATTGTCTGTGCGGCCGGCACAAGGAGCACGGTTATCTCCGATATTATCAAGGATACAGCCATATTCAAAGCCCATAAAGCACAACCGATCGTCATTGCCAACGAGGGAGAAAATCGATTTGCGCCATATGCCGATGCCATCTTTCATGTTCCCCCGGTCCAGGAGCATCTGGCACCGATTTTAAACACTTTGGTCGGACACGTTTGGGGATATTACGCCGCCCTGGCAATAAACGAGGGATCTCGGTTCCTGTACCGGTTTCAAGAAGACCTCAAAAGCACAATTAACGATTATGTCGATCAGGGATTGGATGTATACGAAATTATTCTCGAAAAAACATTTCGCGAAAAAGTTGCACAGTTTTACAGGTTGTTCCGGCAGCAGCAGGCCCAGAAACGATTTCCTTCAAACATCGGATTCGATGCCGCCTCCGATCTTGTCCTCCTGCTGAAGTATTTGGCCGGTAGACTGCCGGTGTCCGATTTTGAACTCGACTTCAATCAAAAGGGCACTGCCTCAAATATGCTCAACACGTTTTTTAATCGCCTGGCAGCCTCCATAAACTACCTGGCCCGACCGGTGGATGCCATCAAGCATCAAGCCAAGACAGTGACTGTAGGAACAAGCCGGATCAGTGATCGAATCGAAGGCCTTCTTTTTGAAGCATTGGCCCTGGAGAAGATAAATATTTCCCGCCTGACCAATAGCAACATTATCGTTTTGAAAAATCTGCAGGATGTCATTTCATACATCGAGGGTTCTCTGCTTTATCGCATTCGGGGGCTGGACCTCTTGGGCGATCCCACCGAAGATACAACCATAGTGGTGATAAACAAACGCGGTATCGCCCAAAATTTTCCGTCCCGGGTTGACAGCGACAGCCGGCTGAAGGGAAGCAAGCGCATCATCGTCAGACAGGGAAATGTTTATATCGGCAAGGGCCGCAAAGATGATCGCTCCATTGTTGTCATTCCGATTTTATCCTCTAATTCATCTGCACCCAATATTATCGAATATCTGCTTTTATTGCATATCTCTTTTAAGGAAACAGTAGCATTGCCTCGGAAAATAAAGGCCCTTGGCGGCAAATACGAGCACATCAAAAATATCGTTCAGGAAAACAGCATCACCTGGGACGATAAATTTCTCGAGATGGTCGAAATCGATGAGCTTTTTGGGAAATCGGCAGAAAAAGTCGGTGAATTTATCGTTTCCAGTATAGCAGAGAATTCAAGCATCACAAACCTCGCTCAAAAAAAATAAAGCCCGGCTTTCCACCTCGAACCTGAAAAAAATATGGTGATGGGCTTTACCGGATGCCGGAAATGGCGCCTCCAGTTCTTTGCTCGGGTACCCTTTTTCTTCCTCCGGTCCCCCGCCCCCGGGCAGAGCGCTGCTTGCCCCAAACAACATCCCGACCAAAATCAACGGCTGGCCGACAGGCACATCATGGAG
>Ga0209536_100002174_pt1 | contig 31887 bp, 31 predicted proteins | sample DeeMarSeWOR28_12_FD_187461 | JGI IMG/M metagenome (GOLD analysis project Ga0209536, IMG submission 187461) | Marine sediment microbial communities from White Oak River estuary, North Carolina - WOR-2-8_12 (SPAdes) (version 2) | ecosystem: Environmental > Aquatic > Marine > Intertidal zone >... | reverse complement strand
CGTCATGAAAAAGCGGCGATGCCACGGCGATGATGGACGGCGCCTGTTTACTGAAATTACAAAAAGCTTTCGCTGCGCCGTCCAATTGGAAAGGATTTGAATGGGCACAAAACAACCAAATTTCCTGTTCATTATGGCCGATCAGATGGCTGCCCAGGCATTGCCGATTTATGGTCATCCCATTGTTAAGACGCCCCATCTTTCAGACCTGGCCGGGCAGGGGGTCATTTTCGAAAACGCCTATTGCAACAGTCCACTGTGCGCGCCCTCACGGTTTTCGATGCTCGCCGGCCGTTTACCTTCGCGAATCGGGGCCTACGACAACGCCGCTTATTTTTCTTCAGAGATGCCTACCTTTGCCCATTACCTGAGGACGCTGGGCTATCATACCTGTCTGTCCGGAAAAATGCACTTTGTCGGTCCGGATCAGCTGCACGGGTTCGAAGAACGATTGACTACCGATATTTACCCTGCGGATTTCGGCTGGACACCCGATTGGGAGAATTTCAAGAGCAGGCCTTCCTGGTACCATAACATGTTGAGTGTCGCACAGGCCGGTGTGTGCGCGAGGAGCAACCAGATTGATTTTGATGAAGAAGTAGCTCATCAATCCGTGCGCAAGATCTATGATCTGGCGCGAGCAGACGAGGATCGACCGTTTTTGCTGCTTGTCTCTTTCACGCATCCACATGATCCTTTTGCCATAACACCAGAATACTGGAACAGATATGATCACAACACTATCGATATGCCGGTAACAGCGCCGATCCCCTATGAACAGATGGATGCCCACAGCCGGCGGCTGCACCATGTTTGTGCAATGGGCCAATATACCCAAACTGAGGAACGCGTGCGCAATGCGCGTCACGCCTATTACGGTATGATCAGCTATATTGATGACAAAGTCGGTCAGCTCCTGTACGCATTAGAGAACACCGGCCTAAAAGAGGATACCGTCGTTATTTTTCTATCCGATCATGGCGAGATGCTGGGTGAACGCGGCCTGTGGTACAAGATGTCCTTTTTTGAATGGTCGGCGCGTGTCCCTCTGATATTTCAATTTCCGCAGAAATTTGAACACCGCCGTGTCAAGGAGGTCGTGTCTCTTGTAGATATCATGCCCACGCTTGTGGATATCGCCGCCAACGGCAAGACAATGACTTCCGCGGATATCATGGACGGGTGCAGTTTGTTGCCATGGCTCGCCGGTGGAAAAACTGAAAAACCGAGGACCGTTCAGGGTGAACTGCTGTGTGAAGGTGCCATCTCTCCGGTGCTTATGCTTCGGCGGGGCCCGTTTAAATATGTATACAGTGAACCGGACCCGGACCAACTCTATAACCTGCAAAATGACCCCTGTGAATTGGACAATCTCGTCAAGCAGAAGGAATTCAGCAAAATATTGCAGGATTTTAGGGACGAGGCCATGGCCTTTTGGGACACGAGTTTACTGCACCGGCAGGTATTGGCCAGCCAGCGACGACGACGGGCAGTGTATCGCGCGCTGAGAAAAGGGAAACATATTCCCTGGGAATTTCAGCCCTTTCAGGATGCCTCCCGGCAATACATGCGCAATCACCTTGATTTGAATGTTCTGGAACGCAAGGCCCGTTTCCCGTCACCTGAATTACCCGACCCCGATGGTGTCGATGAATAGAAGTGGTTTCAAAACATAGATCGCGCCGAAGGTCAAGGCACGGGGCGAAGAAAAAGCGCAGTCCGCCGGAGGCGGATTAGATGGGGTTTTGAAACCGCTTATAACAATATCCCCCGGGGAATCTACCGCATGAGACGATTGGCCTTGAGGCTTGGAAAAAAATATCTGTCCGTTGATTTTCTGTCTGCGGTAAATTGAGGCCCGAAATATGGTTCAAAAAACAGCCATCATTTTAAAGGACCATTATGATTTGGGCAAGCTGCTGGAAGTCGAAGAGTTGCATGGCGGATTCTGCAACCGTAGCTTTGTGATATGCATTCAAAAACACCATGGTCAAATCAAATATCTTTTGCGCCGCTATAATATGAAAACAGAGGAAAAGGAAATAAGATTCGAACATGCCCTGCTCAGCCATCTCAAAGAAAATGGACTGAACATCGTCGCCGGCGTTATTCCGACCAAGACCGGCAACACCTATATTAAAATTGTTCAGGGCACGGCAATCGATGAGTTCTGGGCTGTCTTTGAATATCTGGAAGGAGAAGATCGCTACACCTGGGTGGACACCCCTATTCCGGATGCGGATATGATCAGCGCCGCCCATGTGTTGGCGCAACTGCACCTGGCGGGATATAATTTCCGCCAGCCCCGCGGGGCTGGCAGGGTACAGCCCCAAATTATGGAATTCCTGCCGACCTTTCAAACGGTGTATGCAGAATTTAACCGCATAACAGGAGAAACGAACTGTCACCGGCATTTTCTCAAGCACCGGGAAACCATTTTAAAAAAAATTGATGAGGCCTTAATTCCTGCAGCAGAACGCAGCCTAATGCCGCATCTGCCCATTCATTGTGATTTCCACCAGGGCAATTTAAAATATCGAGACGCCCAGGTCGTCGGGATATTCGACTTTGACTGGTCAAAAATTGATCTGCGCTTGTTTGACCTGGCTTTGGCATTGGTATATTTTTGTGCGACCTGGGAGGACCGGCAACCCGACCGTCTCAATTTGGACAAGTGCAATTTATTTTTTCACGCCTACAATACCGCCTTGGCTGTGGAAAAGGGCCCGGGCCCGCTGTCCGAGCTGGAAAAATCGCACTTTCCAAAAATGCTGGCAGCGGCAAACCTGTTTGTGCTTCACTGGTCAATCGTTGACTTCTACACCCTGGATCATCCCGATGACAAAGAATACATAAAATATCTGAAGCATGGCACCCAACTCATCGACGCAATAGAAGAACAAGCGGATCGTATCATCGACATGATCAATCAACCTCGAACCTAAAACATCATACCAGGAGTCGCTCACATGAAAGCCGCAAATTTCAATTTTTCAAAAGACTTTCTGATTTACTATCCCGGGGCGGGCGCTTCAAAATTGAATCATCTGGCAATCTAAGATGTCGACGTTGAACCTACCCGAGAGAATCATATTGCTCGATGGCGGCATGGGACGCGAATTGCGCTTTCGCGGGATCGATATCCTGGATACGATCTGGGCCGCTAATGCCTTGCTTGTGGCTCCTGATGTTGTCAGGCAAATACATACGGACTTTATCACCGCCGGTGCCGACATCATTACCACCAACACCTATGGTATCGTCCGAAGCGCCCTGGCCAGAGAGAATTTGGAGGACCGCTTTGTCGAGCTCAACTTATTTGCCTGTGAACTGGCTCAGCAGGCCCGCAATGATAGCGGGCGGTCCGTTTTGATAGCCGGATCGCTGCCCCCTCTGAAAGGCAGCTATAGACCGGATCTGGTCGGTGAGCTGGATGAAATTTTACCGCTCTACGAGGAGCAGGCCGAGCTTCTGGCTCCGTATGTCGACCTGCTGTTGTGTGAAACCATGTCCAGCGCAAAGGAGGCGGCGGCCGCTGCCCGGGCGGCCTGTCATACCGGCAAGCCCGTGTGGGTCGCATGGACCCTGCACGAAGATCGATCCGGCAGGTTGAGGAGCGGTGAAACCATTGCCACGGCCGTCGCGACTCTGGAAGGTCTGCCGGTATCCGGTTATCTGGCCAACTGCTGTGCGCCTGAGAGCGTTACCCGGGCAATGCCGCAACTGACCAAAACCGGGATTGCCTATGCAGGCGGTTATGCCAATACCTTTCGGCCCGTTCCTGTGGATTGGAAGCTTGACGGCAACAAAAAAACTGATGGGTCACTGGATCTGCGGGATGACCTTGGCCCGGAAAATTATGCCCGCCATGCGCTGGACTGGTTGAAGGCCGGCGCTGCAGTGGTGGGTGGGTGCTGCGGAACCGGACCGGCGCATATACAGCAGTTGAGAAAGCTTATCGATGAATGGCAGAACAGTTCAAAAGGCTGACGGATAAAAGAACCCTGAACCCATAACCTAAAACCTTTGCTATGAAAAAATGGCGCTGGCTGGCAACAGCGAAATATATCTTGATAATGGCAGCAATTTTGGGACTCTTCTCTTGCTCCCGGACTGCGGCCAATTCGTCAACAGCGGGCAATGCTGCAGGGGTGATGCCCCATAATGGAATTCAAAGAACATACCGGCTCCACGTTCCCTCCTCCTGTACTCGTGAGGCTCCGGTTCCGCTGGTTTTAGCCCTTCACGGCGGAGGCGGCAGCGGTCAAAAAATGGAGGAACTCAGCGGCCTGAGCGATCAGTCTGATAATGACGGCTTTATCGTGGTATATCCCGATGCTGTGGAAAATCACTGGAATGACGGCCGCGGCTTGCAAAATTACCGCTCCCAGAGGGAAAATATCGATGATGTCGGATTTATCGCCAGCCTCATCGATGCACTGGCAAAAATTTACCCCGTCGATCGCAAAAGAGTTTATGTGACCGGTGTCTCAAACGGTGCCATGATGTCATACCGTCTGGCTTGCGAACTGACCGATACGATTTCAGCTATAGCTCCTGTTGTCGGAGCCCTGGCAGCGAATACGGTCAAAACCTGTTCGCCCTCCGGAGCGGTTGCAGTGCTCATCATCGGCGGTACCGCTGACCCGCTGGTTCCATGGGAAGGCGGAAATATCAAATTCTTTCGCAGGAAGTTGGGCAACGTTGTATCCTTTGCAGATACTCTCGATTTTTGGGTGTCGCATAACCGCTGTCCACAAACGCCGGAGGTGTCCTGGCTGCCAGATACCGATCCGCATGACGGGACCCGGGTCAAGAAAACAATCTATCGGCAATGCACACAAGGCGTCGAGGTGGCCCTGTACGAAATTCGGGGCGGAGGGCATACCTGGCCGTCGGGTTCACAATATTTGCCTGAATATCTTATTGGAAAAACAAGCCGTGATTTTAAGGGATCTGAAGTTATCTGGAAGTTTTTCAAAAAATTCAGCAAATAATTCCACTTTTCATCCCGGAACACACATGTTATCAAGGATCACAACGCTTGCCATTACAATGATAGTGTTCCGATAGAAGGATGGCGGCACAAGTGATTGTAGAAAAAAACCTCCCTTAATCGGATCGCTTTTTTTGACCATCACTCTAAATCTTAAGGGGAGCGAAGGTGCAAATGAAGGAAAAATCAGAGAAGTTCAAAGTCGCGGTGGTGCAAGCCTCGCCGGTAATGTTCGACTGCCAGGCTACCGTTGATAAAACTTGCCGGTTGATCATTGAAGCAGCCAGGCAAGGTGTTAAGCTGGTTCTTTTCCCGGAAGCTTTTATCCCTGCCTACCCGCGGGGAATTTCTTTCGGCACGGTGGTCGGGGCGCGCAGTCAGGAAGGCCGGCGTATCTTTCAACGTTATTGGGAAAACGCGGTTGAGGTGCCGGGACCGGCTACCGCAGTGCTGGGAAAGGCTGCCCGGGAAGCAAAAGTCTATCTGGCGATCGGCGTTATCGAAAGGGATAGTCAGACGAGCAGGGGCACACTATTTTGCACCCTCCTCTATTTTGGCCCCGACGGGCGACTGCTGGGCAAACATCGCAAACTCAAACCCACGGCGGCCGAGCGCCTGATCTGGGGTGAGGGCGATGGCAGCACCCTGGCCGCCTTTGATACGGAATTGGGTAAAATCGGCGGTTTGATCTGCTGGGAAAACTATATGCCGCTGGCCAGGATGACGATGTACAATAAGGGCGTGGAGCTGTATCTGGCGCCGACCGCCGACTCACGCGATACCTGGCATGCCACTTTGCGCCATATTGCTTGCGAGGGTCGTTGTTTCGTATTGGGCTGCAACCAGTTTATGACGAAAAATATGTATCCTGACGATATGGACGGGTTGGAAGAACTGGAGGAGCAGCCCGAACTGTTGTGTCGCGGCGGCAGCGCCATCATATCTCCCCTCGGTGAAGAGTTGGCCGGCCCGCTCTATGATCAGGAAGGAATACTCATCGCGGAAATCGATTCGGGCGAGATTGCCCGCAGCAGATTCGATTTTGATGTGGTTGGCCACTATGCCCGCCCGGATGTCTTTCAATTACTTGTCAACGAAAAGCCGATGCAATCGGTGGTAAGCATGCCGATTCAGGATAATTCGATGAAGGCCGAAAAATCATAGGAAACCAGGCTCGTTTGCCATACAAGGGCGCGTTGGATTTTCACAAAATTCTCTGGCAGCCCGCCCGGGGGCATTCCCCCGGGCGGGCTGCGCGTAAATTAAAAACACCACGATCCCTCAAATAATTGTAACGATGGAATACTGGAGTACAGGTCGCATAGCGGCGCCGTGGATGCCATGAAGGAGCGGTGATCGGCGCAACCTGCAAAAATTCTTCTGGAAAAATTGCGAGCGCATGTTCCTGATTCGGTATGGAATTGATCTCAACAACCTTGACCCTCGCGATGTAGCAATATGCTATCAACACATAATTCCAGAATTCCACTATTCCATGATTCCATAAACGTTGAATCAATCAACAGCTTTTAAGAGATCATCAACTTCAATCAGTTATCAAATTGCCGGTACCAAGAAACAGAGGAGGATATACTTATGGCGGCTGAAACGAAAGTGTTGCTGGACGGCCTGGCTTTCCCGGAGGGGCCGCGCTGGCACGACGGAAAACTGTGGTTTTCGGATATGGCGGCAGGAAAGGTTATGACGGTTGACCTGGAGGGAAAAACCGAAATTGTCGCAGAGGTTGCCGGACAGCCCTCGGGTCTTGGCTGGCTCCCCGACGGCCGCATGCTGGTGGTTTCTATGGTTGACCGGCGTCTGCTTCGGCTTGACCCCGAGGGGCTGATGGAAGTTGCTGATTTAAAAGCGCTGGCATCCTTCCATTGCAACGATATGGTGGTCGATCGGCAGGGTCGGGCCTATATCGGAAATTTTGGATTTGATCTCAATGCGCAAAAGCCCTTCTCTCCGGCAGAGGTCATACTTGTTACCCCTGAGGGAGATGCGCGGGTGGTCGCAGATGAGATGGCATTTCCAAACGGCAGCGTGATCACCCCGGACGGGGGCACGCTTATCGTCGCCGAAACATTCGGATCTCGACTTACGGCCTTTGATATCGAATCAGACGGCTCTCTTGTCAATCGTCGCGTCTATGCCCCGGTTGAGGGCGCTTACCCGGATGGAATCTGTCTGGATGCAGAAGGGGCTGTGTGGGTTGCTTCACCGGCCGGAAAGCAAGGCGTCATGCGGGTGCTCGAAGGCGGCGAGATGACCCATCATATCGAGGTCTCAACCCAGGCTTATGCCTGCATGCTGGGGGGGCCCCAGCGCAAAACCCTTTTTATTCTCACGGCTGAAACGATTGATCCGGAAGGTGCGAGGACTAAAATCAACGGGCGCATCGAGACCGTGCAGGTCGATGTGCCCGGAGCAGGATTGCCGTGATCTCGGCCAAAACATTTTTTCGGACAAAAATAATTTTAGGAGAATCGGCATGCAAGAAAAGAATTTCAAAAATATTATCTATGACAAAGACGTTAAAACCGGTATCGTTACCGTGAGGATCAACCGGCCGGAGATCAAAAATGCATTGACCCTCGGCGTACTTTTGGAATTGAACTGGGCCGCAGACGCCCTGCATCATGATGATACCGCTACAGCTATGATTTTAACCGGTGCCAAACCGGCCGGTGAGAATGACCCCACAAAAGAAGCCTTCAGCAGCGGCGGATATTTTGATTTTTCCGAACTCGAAGCCATGGATGAAGAGACGAAAAAACAAATCGATTTGACCGACATTGCCCAGAAAAAATTGTGCTTGAAAATGTGGCAATTGTATAAACCCATTATTGTCGCCATGAACGGCCTGGCAATTGGCGGCGGAATAACCATACCGCTGTCCGGAGCGGATCTGATTTATGCGTCCGAACATGCCTGGGCGCGATTTCCCTTTATCAACCTGGGTATCATACCGGAGCTTGCCTCCAGCTATATCCTGCCTAGATTGGTGGGTATGCATCGATCGAAAGAAATTATGTTTTTCGGAGAAGACTTAAGTGCCCACAAAATGTTCGAACTGGGCATGATCAATAAGGTGCTGCCGCACGAGGAATTACTTCCGTATGCAAATGAACAGGCATTGAAATTGGTTCCACCCAGGGGCGCCGGATTGGCCGTCCAATTGACCAAACGGGTTCTTCACAAGCCATTGATTGAAGCGGTAACCTGCGCGCTCGACTTGGAAAACGAAGCACTGAACAGGACTTTTTCAACCGGGGACTTTTTAGAGTCATTAGCAGCCAGGAAGGAAAAAAGAGAACCACAATTTCAAGGCAAATAGGATGCCATCAAATTGTGCATTGAAAATACGATCACAAAATTCTTTGCCGCGCTAAATAACCGGGATGCCGATAGAATGGATAGCTTGCTTGATCCAGAGGCGGTGTTTTACTTTCCCAAAACTCAGCCCCTGATCGGCAAGGAACGCATATTGCGGTTTTTTTCCATTTTATTTCGCCAATACCCGGAGCTTTCTTTTAAGCTTCAAAAAATCATCTGCCAGGGGGGCAGTGCCGCAATTCATTGGACCAACCGTGGGATCGACAGGCGCAAGGAGCCCTATCAAAACGAAGACGTAACCCCATTGGAGATGAATGGGGAAAAAAATAAGCTTTATCAGTGATTTTTTCAAAGACACTGAGAAATTCTAGAGTTTGTTGGCGGTCAAACAATCTCAAATTCATGCAAGGAGAATAAACCATGAAAAATCAACTAACCGGCATCGTCAGCATAGCAGCATTCACATTATTATTTTTCTTAATTGCAGCGGGTCCGGGCCATACGGCTGACTATCAGACATTGACACCGCTGCTTATTGATTTTGAGGGATGGAATGCAGAAGCGGCCAATGGAATGTCATTGGGCACGGGTAATCAGACGATTCATAATGCGGGCAGAAAATATATCCATGGTGACAAGGAAATACAGGCAATAATTTTTGTCGGCCCTCAGGCCATGACCCAGGGACAGATGCAGCAGATGAAGGCCGGAACGGCTCACGACAACAATATGACCATGACCAAAATCGATGGATTTGATGTAACAATGTTCTATGATCAGCCAGAAAATACGACCATGATTATGGTGTTTTTATCACAGAACCAGCAATCCGGTGCTTTTCTTGCTTTGACTTGCGAAGGACTTGAACAGGATGACGCCGTCAATATTGCCAAACAATTTGATTGGAATGCCATGAAGGCCGCAGCAGAAAATCTTTTTTGAAAGGATGTCATGAATAGAATTTGTGTCTTTTGCGGTTCAAGCCCCCTTTCTAACAATCATTACAATAACGCTGCCCGGCATTTAGCAAGATTATTGGTAGAAAAAGGCATTGGCCTGGTTTACGGAGGCTCGAACATCGGAACCATGAAAGTAATCGCCGACACCGTCTTGAGCGAGGGCGGCGATGTTATCGGCATCATTCCGGAAGCGCTGGTGGATATGGAAGTGGCGCACCGCGGACTGACGGAGCTGAAAATCGTAAACTCCATGGAAGAGAGAAAAGCGCTGATGGTAAAAACTTCCGATGGGTTCATCGCGTTGCCGGGCGGAATAGGCACACTGGATGAGTTGTTTGAAATCATGGCCTTGGCCCTGTTGGGCATTCACCAAAAACCCTGCGGCATCCTGAATGTCGGCCGATATTATCAGAAACTGATCGAATTCCTTGATCATGCTGCTTCCGAGCAGTTTATCAAAAAGGAAGGCAGGGCCATTCTTATGATAGAAGAGGACCCGGAGTTGCTTCTGAAAAGATTTGAAGATTATTCACCCCCTGAGATTAAACAATGGGCCGAGCAAAAACCTGCGTTTTGATCTAAAGCCATTTTTTCTGGATACCGAATTCTGGATAATGAACCGGAACGGCGCGGGCGCAAAGCGATTAACCCACTTTCACCAGCCGGATAGGTCTCGAAGTGGTATCAAAACCACGCCACAGGCGGACAAGCCCCAGATCGCGCCGAAGCTCAAGGCGCGGGCCGACGAAAAAGCGCAGTCCGCCGGAGGCGGATGAGCTCTTTATTTTGAGGAGGCGCGCAACACAGAGATTCGGTATTAGATGGGGTTTTGAAACCGCTTCTAAAGTTTTCATCCACTTTACCGATATATAATTCAGCGATCCTTTTCTGCGGAGCCAGGGTGAAATGAACAAAATCAAAATCCGATTCAGCCAGTCTCATCAAACCACCTCCCATGGTTCAGGATTATTTCATTGGGTTCAATTCGTCACCGACCTCAAATTATCTGCCCGTGGGCTGGTTATCGTGAGCCTTGTTATCCTCATTCAACTGGCCGCCGCCGGCTGCGGCCAATCGCCTTCGCTGTCCTTGCCCATACCTTCACCTGACGGCCGTCTGCTGCTCAAATCAGGCGTTAACCGCGACACACAGGATCCGGCCCGGTACCTGCGCGTCATCGTCGAAATAAAGGATCTATACGGCAAAACCATATTCCGGGAAATAACGCCGGCATCGGATACGCGGCGCTGGTCGCTTCAATGGATCGGAAACGACCGGATTTTACTGGATAGTTCCGACATCGGCAGGTATGTGATCCGGCGGGTGGACAGTACGCGGTGGATTGGCGGATTTGAAAATACCCGGCTCCAATCATAATTTCGAAATCATCGGCGTTTTCGCAAAGAATTCAAACCGGTGGGCTTCACCGTAGGTGCGGCATCCAGCTGCAATAAAATCCTAACAGCCCCCTGTTTTCCGTTTCGTTGAGTTCAATCCAGCAGCAGGTGGGGCGCTTGATCTTCGATATAGGGCTTGAGCACATCGAGGGCCCCGGCAAACTCCTGCAGGACCTTTTCGATTACAGCTTCATCCATGGCTGTTGAAACAACCAGCATGCCTCTGCCGGCAGAATAAATACCGCGGTTGATCAGCTCAAGGTGCAAATATCCGGGCAGGTCCCCGGCCAGAAAAAACCCCTCAACCGTATCCAGGGCCTTATTGATCTCGCCCAGTCGCCAGTGGATCTGAGCCAGAGATCCCAGCCCGGTCGCCTGGCCGCCAATCCCGGCGTTTTTAAATGCTTGATTTACCCCTGCCCGCAGCTTTTCACCCAATGCATTGATCCGGTCAACGGCCGCCCGGTCATATAATCCGAGAGTTGCCAGCCCCGCTGCCATGATGACATCTGCTCCGTTAAATGTTCCCGAGTGAAAAATGGCGTCGGGCCGATTCGGGTCGAACAGGGCCATGATGTCTTTGCGGCCGCCAAAAGCCCCGACCGGAAAACCACCACCGATAATTTTTGCCAGTGCCGTCAGGTCAGGAGTCACTTTTTCAACGGCCTGTATTCCCCCTGTGCTGATACGGAAGGTAATGACTTCGTCGAAAATAAGCAGGACACCGAAGCGATCGGTCAGCTCGCGCAAGCCCTTCAAGTATCCGGGCCGGGGGGCGACCATACCCAGAGCCCCGAGCATCGGCTCCAGAATGACGGCGGCAACCTTGTCTTCGTATTTCTTCAACAGCATTTCTACGGCTTCAAGGTCATTGAATGGAGCAATCAGAATGTCGTTTAACACGCTTTTGGGCGCACCGGGTTCCACATGTCGTGCCGGCAGTCTATCTGCGCCGGGTTCGCCGCCGGATCCCGGAAAGACATTGACTTCGATATAGTCATGAGAGCCGTGATACCCCCCGTCCATTTTGATAAACATCTCCCTGCCGGTAAAGGCCCGGGCAGCGCGCATGGCAAACAATGTGCCCTCGGTTCCGGAATTCCCATATCGAACCTGCTCTAGGGACGGCACCCGGGCGCACAGGTGCTCGGCGTGCCGGTATTGGATTTCGGTGGCCGAGCCGAAAACCGATCCTTTTTCCAGCTGGGTCCGGACCGCCTCCATAACTTCGGGATGCGCGTGGCCGTGGACGAGAGAAGTGTAGTTGTTCAACATATCAATGTACTCATTGCCATCGGCATCATAAAGATAGCAGCCCTTGCCTTTGACCATATGGGCCGGATAGGGTTTGTAAAACGTCGCGGTTCGCGTATCTCCGCCCGGAAGGCGCTTCCTTGCCAGGGCATTGAGTTCTGCCGATTTTGGTGTTCTGTCTTTAAATCGTTTTTCGATATCTGCAAAAATTTCATGCGTCTGCTTATCGGTCATTTTTTGTCTCCTTATTCCGGATCGTTAATTCGCTAAACCGGCATCCCGTTGCTCACCTGCAGGCTATTTGTTAAAAGCGTTGCTTTCGACGGCAAGCGATCGGCCGCGTGTGTAAAATTGATAACCGGTCTCTTTTTTTAGGCGCTCGAGCTCCTTTTTCAGATCCCTGGATCGGTTTTTACCCTCCATGGTGTCGAAAATATTGTTCTTTTCTTTCGGATCGGATTCCAAGTCAAAAAGCTCTTTCGCGCGCACATTATTCTGATACTCGATGTACTTATAATGATTCGTTCTCACGGCCGCAATCCCGGGGATTGGGATGGGAAATACCGGAAAATGCTCATAAAGCCAGGATTTTCTGCCATCCACCTGGGATGATTGCAGTATGGGTTTTAAGCTTTGGCCCTGCATCTGTGCGGGAACTTTCACACCGGCAAGGTCTAGAATGGTAGGCGCCAGATCGATGTTCAAAACCATCTGGGAGGCGCTGCGGCCAGGATCAGTATTCAGACCGGGATACCTGATAAGCAAGGGAATCCGGATGGATTCCTCGTAAGCCAGCCGCTTGTCATAGAGCCCGTGTTCTCCCCAGAAATGGCCGTTGTCACCTGCATAGATGATAACGGTGTTATTGATGATATTCATATCATCGAGCTTTGCCAGAATGCGCCCCACCTGTTCATCAATCGACACCACCGTTGCACAGTAACCGCGATAAAGAAAGTTCATGGGAGCCATGGCACCGACAAACCAATGATTGCGGGTTACGGTGTTCCAGGTGTCCGACTCCGGCGGAAGTTTGAGGTCGACCTTGTCATAGATATGTTTCAGATGTTTGGGCGGACGAAATCCGAAATGCACAGCCTTGTGGGAAAGATAGAGGCAAAAAGGACTGTTTCTTTTCTTTTCAATAAACTCAATGGCAAAGTCCGTCAAATCTTCGGTGATATACTTTCCTTTTCTTTCCGATTCCAGACCGTCGATCACCAGCGGGCAGTCATAGTAGACTCCCTGACCGCCCTCCTTGGTAAACGAAATAAAATGATCCACGCCCCTGAGCTTTGGCAGTCCTTTGCCGGGCATGTGCCATTTTCCGATAAAAGCGGTTTCATAGCCCGCCGTTTTGAGCAATTCGAGAAAAGTTTTATTGCGATTGTCCCAGGGCGTGTGGTTGGTCACCACACCATGTTTATGGGCATACTGGCCGGTCAGAAAACTGGCCCGGGAGGGGCTGCACAAAGAGGTCGTCACGAATGCATTTTCGAACAAAACCCCCTCATTGGCAATGCGATCCAGATGGGGTGTCCGAATAAAGGGGTGTCCCGTGCAGCTGAGCGCATCCCAGCGATGATCGTCGGCGAGAATAAAAATAATGTTCGGTTGGACCGGATCCGCAGAAAGTCTATTCGGCAAAATAGAACCGCCCAGCAGGGCAACCGCGGCAGCGCCTATTGTCTTGAGCGCATCCCTGCGGCAAAGACGACGTTCAAATACGGCGGGTTTTAATTCCGACACGATTTGCTCCATTAGAGGAAAAGCTTTGAGTACAAATCCATATAAAGATAATAATACGTGTGGCCCAAGTTCCAGAGCATGAAAGTCACCGCAGCGCAGCTAAACAACAGCAGCATCGTGTTGCTCAGCGCAAATACCTTTATCGACCTGTCACCGGTCTTGCGCCTGGCAATGATTCTACACCAGATCTCCGAAAATCCCATGCACAAGAGGGCGAACATCGGGATGCCGATGATGATATGGTGTAAAAAAAGGAAAAAAAATTCTCCTGCGGAATATATGCCGATAAAGCTGGATAATATATATGCACTGCGAACGAGCGGGGGAACCAGACAAACTAAAACCCTCTCGCCGAAAGAGGCTCCGCGGAAAAACGCAATGGTATTGCCAAACAGGGCGCCCAGCCAAACAGCGATGAAAATAAATGCCGCGCTGGCGTGGGAGATGGTCAGGTGCAGCGCCTGATTTTCGATATGGCGTGAAAAATCATAGAGCGAAATCGAAACAAAATAGACCGCTGTTACCAAAACGATCGGAAAAATAATGCGGCGCAGGCGGCTCTGTTTTTTCATATTACGCCTCCCCCTGATGTATCGACCATCAAACACAGGGGACCGAAAGCGATTTCAAACAAGTATCTCTAAATCTTCAATAGGGTAAGAGACACAGGAATGAACATACCCAAACCGGGCATCCGATTTGCGCACAGGAACACCGGCTGGCTGGAAAACCTTGCCGGATATAATTTTTAGCCGGCATTGGCTGCATTCCCCGGATCGGCACAATGAAGGCACAACCACCTTATTTCTCTCCAGGGCAAGCAGCAACGATTCTGAGGCTTTGGCTTCAAATTGCCTGCCATCTCTTAATTTCACGGTAAAGGTATAATCTTTATCAACATTTTCAGGCCAACCCGGATATTGCCAGATATTGGGCGGGGCGCCGTACATCTCCTGCCTCACCTTGCGCCTGGGTATGCCCAGACTTTCCAGCTCGGGCAGGCAAAAATCGTATAACCCCTGAGGACCGCAGATGAAAAACGATTTATCTTCTATATCACCCATCAGGTCCCGGATAAGGCCGCCGGTCACATACCCGCACGCACCGGTATATGCCCCGGCCGGTTCTTCGATCACCGGAATGTAGCTAATATTATCGAAGCGTTTCGCCAGTTGGGTAAGTTCCTCGTGAAAAATGACATCCTCATCGGTTTTATTGCCATAAAAGAGGTGCATCGTGCGGTCAAGGCCACGATCGGTGATTTCGCGAATCATGCTCACAAAGGGGGTGATACCGCTGCCGCCGGCAATACCCACCATGTTTTTCTTATGAACGATGGGGTTAAAGAAAAAATTGCCCTCGGGCCCTGAGCTGACCAGCTCATCCCCTCGCCCGACGCTGTCAAGCAGATAAGTGGACACCAGTCCCTGCTCGACGCGCTTTACGGTAATATCGTAGTAGCCCGTTTGATTGGGCTGGGAAGATATGCTGTAGGGGCGGCTGGTGCGAATGCCGCCGATCTCCATGAAAAGAGAGAGGTATTGCCCCGCCTGAAACGGTGGGAGTGTCCGGTCGACAGCAACCAAACGCAATGTTTTCGTCGAAGGCGTTTCTACGAAAATGTCGCTGACGCGAAGCCTCAGACGCGCCGGGTGCAACCGGTTGATATAAGCAGCAACCGCCCCTTTTTCAGAAGTAAAATCCGACCCGTATTTGCGCGCCAGTTCGATATCCTTTGCGATTTCCTGATATCCATCGAGCTGCTCGACGACTTCTTTTTTCATAACGGTCCTCCACTCCAGGTTAGCTTTTCATGTCTTTTAAAATGGCTTTCGCTGCCCGCACACCGGATTCCAGCGTCGTTTGAAAGCCGTTATAACCGACCCATCCCCCGGCCCCGTACAGGCCTTCGATGTGCGGCTTGTTGGGAATAAACAACGTCGAGCTCTTGAGATAATGATCAAAGCCATAAATCGCCCCTTTCTGAGTCCCGAGATATCGCATGTGGGTGAGGGGCGTTCCGATTTCAATTTCTTCGATATGGTCCCGCAGACTGGGGAAAACTTTTTCGGCGACTTGCAGCATTGAATCCGCAACGCGGTATTTTTCCCGGGCGTATTGCGAAGGTGGGATTCTCAACCAGGGTTCCCCGTATTTTAGTGTTACCAAGGCCGCCTGGCTCGTACCCGGCGGCGAAAAATCCGGGTCTATCAGGTTAAAGCAGCTCAACAGCATGTAGTCCCGCTCGTCGATGTCGATAACTTTCATTCGCTCATAGGCCAGGTCCGAGTCCGTGTGGCATAAAATAAAATTAGTCGACTGGGTAATGCCCAGGTTTTGCGGTTCGCAATCCAATCCCAGATAAATCGTAAAACCTGATTGGCTCAGCGAACATTGCTGCATCTCCTCAAATACCTTGTCCGGCACATGCTCTTTGTCGATCAGATCAACATAGGTGGTAATCTTAGATGCATTGGAAACCACATACCGGGTGGATACCTCTTCGCCATTTTCGGTGATGACACCCCTTATTTTTCCATCTTCCACGACTATTTTTTGGGCACCGCAATTAAAACGAACAGTGCCGCCGCTGGAAATAATCGTATCCGCCAGCGCATTTGAAAGTGCCTGGGAGCCGCCTTTGATATGAAATGGAATAAACTCGAGGTAGGCGAACAGCATCGCGGTCATATCAACGAAACTCATGTATTTCGGTGGAAGCCCCATGTAAACCCAGTAAGGGGATATCACCGATTTAAGCAACGGGTCCTTGAAATGTTTATCCAATACCTCCTGGGTGTTTTTCAGGGCATACTGAAAATAAAGGGGGTATTTTCCCCGAGTGACTTCCGGGTCTCGAAAGAAAAAAGCGCCCAAAACCTGAGAAAACAGATCATAGACAAGTTGAATATAGCTTTCGATGGCCTCGCGCTCATGGGGGAAATGCTTTTGCAGCTCAGCCGTCATCGCCGCGCGGTCCGGCTTGAGCGTCAGGTCGATCTGTCCCGGTATGGTGATATGATAAAGATCGGTCATCGGAACGAATTCCAGCTTCCCGGTCACGCCAAGCTGGTCCAGAATGCCGCGCAGGGGACCCGGTTTTTCTGGCAAACCCAGGCCGCTGAGCTGGTGAAGGGCCACCTCGAATTCGAATCTTCCTCGGCAAAAACTTGTGGCGCACCCCCCCGGGATATTGTGTCTTTCCAGCAACAAAACGTTGATACCCCTTCTGGCCAGTGTGGCGGCTGCAGTAAGCCCGCCATTGCCGGCTCCGATCACGACCACATCATATCTGTCCATGATATCACCTTAGAAATATGAGCTTTGAATTTCAATTACGTGGTTTGTTCAAACTTTTTTCAACGGGTGTAAATTGTTTTCAGAGACCCATGAATTTAGCCGCTATATTCTTCATTACCTCATTGGTTCCGGCAAAAATCGTCATTACCTTGGCGTCGCGCCAGGCTCGCACCAGCCGACAATCTTCAAGTGATGCAAAATCGCCGCAAAGATCCAGCGATCGGTTGAGAATGCGGTTTAACATTTCAGTCGTCCAGTATTTGGCCATGGATGTCTCGATAATGATATCCTTCCCTTCGACATGATCTGCGATAAGTTTGTCGACAAAGGTTCTGCCAAGCTTGACGTCTGTCGCCATCTCTACCAGGGCAAACTGGACCGCCTGGGATTTTGAAATGGGTTTTCCGCACTCCGTGGCATTTCTACAGTAGCCTGTTGTCCATTCCAGCACACTTTCGGCGCCGGCCACAGCACCCATGGCGCAAACCAGGCGCTCCTGTTGAAGTTTCTGCATGAGCATCAGAAATCCCATGCCTTTGTCGCCCAGGCGATTTTCTCTTGGAATCCGGCATTTGGTAAAAAAGAGCTCGGCCGTATCCTGGCTCCACATTCCCATTTTTTCCAAGTGGCGCCCGCGCGTAAACCCCGGCGTTCCCGTTTCAACCACATACAGGGATAACGCTTCATAGGCATTCTCGACACCCGGATCTCTGGCGGCAACCACCACCAGATCCGCATTGATGCCGTTCGAAATGAAGGTCTTGGAACCGTCGATGACCACCTCATCGCCCTCTTCTGCCGCGGTGGTTTTCATACCCGCGAGGTCACTGCCGACATCGGGCTCGGTCATGGCTACGGCCGTGACAATCTCACCTGAAACGCAGCCCGGAAGGCACCTTTTTTTGAGCTTCTCCGAGCCATAGGAGCTGATATAGGGAACAACGATATCGCTGTGCAAGGAAGCCGCCAGACCGGAATGCCCCGTCCTGTATAGCTCCTCGGCAACAATGGCGGAATAGAGAAAATCCCCCCCCATTCCACCGTATTCCGGTTCTACATCCATGCACAGAAAGCCCTCCCGGCCCATTTTGCGCCATACCGCTTTGGGTACGATTTTATCTTCTTCCCATTGATCAACGTAAGGGGTCACCTCTTTTGCCAGGAAAGCTTTCAATCGATCCCGAAATTGATTGTGATCTTCGGTATAATTCAAAATTTCCATCGCTAACATTCACTCCGCTCGCCGGTTAAACCGCTTTTAGACGCCATATTTTCCAACTACAGAAACACTGCAGACATTCATGGCCGGGAATCCTCCCAGATTGTGGGTCAACCCGAATCGGGGATCTTCGATCTGTCTGTCGCCCGCACGGCCCTGAAACTGCAGGTACATTTCATACAGCATCCTGAGACCGGATGCTCCGATCGGGTGCCCAAAGCACTTCAGACCACCGTCGACCTGGCAGGGGTTGCGCCCGTCTCGGTCAAAAACCCCGTCCATTACGTCTTTGTAAGCCCGGCCCCTATCGGAAATATGAAGATCTTCCATAGTGACCAGTTCGGTGATGGAAAAACAATCGTGAACCTCCATCATGCTGATCTCTTCGGCGGGGTTTGTGATACCGGCTTCTTTATAAGCCTCGGCGCTGCATTTGGCGGTCGTCACAAAATGCTCCCCATCCCAGTCGTTGTAACCCATTTCTTCACCACTGCTCAGGGCCAGCTGAAGGGCCTTGACCGTGATGAAATCTTTTTTGCCCAGGTCCTTGGCCCTTTCAGGGGTGGTGACAATGGCACAGGCGGCTCCATCACTCACCCCGCAGCAGTCGAACAGCCCCAGGGGATGGGCAATAATCGGGGCGGACATAATCTGGTCTTCGGTTACCGCTTTGCGCAGGTGTGCCTTGGGGTTGAGGGCTCCGTTGGCGTGACTTTTGGCGGATACATGTGCCATCGCCCGCTTCAGGTCCTGGTCCGGTATTTTAAACTTGGCTGCATAGGCACTGGCAAGCTGGGCAAAGGAACCCGGAGCCGTCATATTCGGAAACCACTGCCAGTTCAAACTGCCTGCGTCGGATCCGGTGAAACTGGGCAATCCCCCGTAACCCGTGTCTTTGAGTTTCTCCACACCCAGTGCAAGGCAAATATCATAAGCCCCGGAAGCAACCGCGTATACGGCACCCCGAAATGCCTCGGTGCCGGTCGCGCAAAAGTTTTCGACCCGGGTCACCGGAATATTCGGCAGCCGCAGGGTCAGGGACAGCGGAAGCGCACTTCTGCCGACATTGATACTGTCGAGACAGGTGCCCAGCCAGGCCGCACCGATTTGCTTTTTTTCGATGCCGGCATCATCGATGCACTCCTTGAACGCCTCCACCATCAGTTCTTCCGCACCCACGTCCCAGCGTTCGCCGAAACGGGTGCATCCCATACCGATAATTGCAACTTTATCTTTTATCCCTGTCGCCATGGTAATCCTCCCATTTTATTATCCTATCTTAAACAATTTTTCCAGCAACTGTGACTTCATAATATCGCCCTCTATTTTCAGTTTGCCGGAAGTATAGGCCTGCATCGCCGGAAGTTGCCCGCCCATCATCGCCAGGAAATCGCCGGCGGCCATCTTGAGGGTGCATCCGGGTTTCTCATGCTGTCCCGGGTTGATTGCACAGGTGGCGTCATTGATGACACAATACCAGTCACCGCCGCCGGCGCCGGAAATGTTGAACTGGAAGACCACATCAACACCGGCAGCGGCTTCGGCTCTGAAACCCGCAGCCATATTGTCGAAAATCGCCTGGATATCGGCCCCGCTGCCTCCTGATGCTGCAGCGCCGCCGGTGTCTTCACCGGGGGGTGAAATCAACGCGAAAATAGCGCTGTTGGCGTCATCGATTTCCCTGGCGGCATCCATCGAATTTATTTTGCTCCAGTTTTCATGAATTTGCTCCGGAGTCGGCGGATGTTGCGGGTCTCCCAGTTGGGTCGAAGGCCCTGTCATAACCGCCGCCCGATTAAAATATCCCATACCGCAATTGTAAATCGCGCCGGATTCTCTACAGCTTTCCGCACAAAGATACATCACAATGGGTGCAACAAATTCCGGTTTTGACTTCTCAAAAAGATCCGGCGGCATGACATCCTCGGTCAGGCGAGAAGCCGCGATAGGAGCAATGGTATTGACTTTGATGTCGTATTTACTTCCCTCGAGCTTTATCGTGTTCATCAACCCGATCAGCGCCATTTTTGCAGCCGAATAATTGGTCTGACCGAAATTTCCATAAAGACCGGCCGCCGAGGTGGTCATAACGATTCGGCCATATCCGTTTTCACGCATGACCGCCATGGCCGGGCGCGTGACATGGTAGGCGCCGTTCAAGTGCACGTCCATCACGGCTTGCCAGTTTTCGGGTTCCATCTTTAAAAAGCTCTTGTCCCGCAGGATACCAGCGTTATTTATGACAATATCAACCCGTCCGAAAGCATCTACCGCCGACTTGACAATGCTTTCACCGCCTTCCGGGGTGGCCACGTTATCATAGTTGGCCAGGGCTTCACCACCGAAGGCTTTGATTTCTTCAACAACCTTGTCGGCGGGCGCGGCGGAACCTTTTCCGCTTCCATCGCGCGCCCCGCCCAAATCATTGACTACCACCTTGGCACCGCGCCTGGCCAATTCCAGGGCGTAAACCCTGCCAAGCCCAGCGCCGGCACCGGTGACGATTGCAACCCGATCATCAAAACGGATTTTACCCGCTTCTTCAGCCGCGCCGGGCACCGGGACAGCCTTCCAGAAGTAATTGACAAAACCCCTTTGCGAATCCACACCTTTGCGTTTAAATTCCATGTTAACCGGGAGTCCGACTTTGATTTCATCGAGTTCACAATCGGTGAAATCCGCCATCAGCCTGCCACCACCTTCAAATTGGACCATGCCGTAAATTGCCGGTGGGTCGACTGAAACCGCCAGCATATCACCGGTGAATGTCTTCACCCTGGCAGGCACATCGGCAAATTCATAATCATCCTGGCTGTAAAAAGCGCCGCAATCAGGGTTGACGCAGATCTCCGCCTTCGGAAATTGGGGCGTGCCGCATTCCCGGCATTTTCCCCCGACCAGCCCCAAAATCATTTTGTTCTTGCGCCACAGAACCGTGGTTGCGGTCTGAGTGGGAGCTTCGGCCCGAATCCCCATTTCCGTTTGAATCAGGTCCCTGAATTTCAGCCATTTGTGGTAATTGTCAATGGATTTCTTGTTTCCCAGTGATCCGGCAACGCCGCTTCTGGGAGCTAAATGGGTAATATTATCGTTGACTTCAAAACAGAGCGCATTGGCACCCTGACCGAACCCGCACATCAACAGCCGATCGCCGGGCTTGGCTTGCTCCAGGGCTGATATGAACATCATAAACGAGTGCGCCGCGCCGGTCTCTCCGCAGACTTCATGCATATTGTCTACCAGCTTTTCGGGAGAGGCACCGAGATTCTGGGCGATTTTGCGGTGATCGCCCTTGAAAAAACAGGGAAATACCAGCTTATCGATGTCGTCCATTGTGATTCCCAGTTTATCCATCAGACCGTTGACCGCCTGCGGGATGATCGTCCCATAGCCGGCATCTCGGGTCCACCGTTCTTCCCACATGTAATCGTATTTTTTATCGGTGCCGCGATAATGGTCGACAAAATCCATGGATAGGGAATAAGATCCTTTGTATTCAGCGATGACATCATTATCCCCGACCATCAGCGCGGCTGCGCCATCGCCAAACCACATCTCATAAAAATAGGCGGTTTTGGTCTCCCGGCGGTCACTGGCCGTCACCATTATGCTACTGCGCTCGCCGCTTTTAACGGATTCAAGCGCGGAAATCAGGGCGGTGGTGGCCGCTTTCTGGGAAGAAGAATGGTCTGCGGTGATCAGGTTTTCGTTCAGGTTGAGAGCGGCCGCCACGATGCCGGCATTTTGCCGGTCGGCAAAGGGCATGGTTGTTGATGCCAGATAGAGGGCATCGAGATTCTGCTTGTCATGTCCGCTGAGACAATCACGAGCGGCGGCCACCGCCATCGTGAGTGTGTCCTCATCCCAGTTGCACATGGACCGTTCGCCCTGGGCCACCATCATGATGGCCGGAGCAAACCAGCCCATGGCGTTAAAGATGGACATGCGGTCCAATCTTAGCCGTGGTATATACGCGCCGTATGAAGTAATTCCGATCATGTTATTTCTCCTCTTTGATACCTCATCATAGAATAAATGTTGGCCGAAAAAAATTGAAAACAATAAATTTATAGGCGGAATAATTTCTCAATGAGCTGGGATTTCATGATATCCCCTTCGATCTTGAGTTTTCCGGAGGTATAGGCCTGCATGGCAGGCAGCTTGCCGTTCATCAAATCAAGAAAGTCGCCGGCATCCATTTTCAGAGTACAGGTCGGTTTTTCGTGCGATCCGGTTTCGATACGGCAGGCACCGTCCTTGACCGCACAGAACCATTCACCGCCGCCTTCGCCCGCAATGCTGTACTGAAAAACGATATCCATCCCTGCGGCGGCATCTGCATTAAACGCATTCGGCAGGGCCTCAAATACGGCACCGGCGGTTGTAAAACCGGTGGATGCAGCGCCCTTTTCTTCAGCCGGTTTTGAAAAGGCGGCCAGCACGTCACCGATTTGCTCGGTAATATTCTGATAGACCTTGGCCCCTTGAAGACCCGAAATCTTCTGCCACTGTGCCATCACCTGCTCGGGGGTAGGGACATCGGTGCCCCGCCCTATCACCAGACCGGGGCCGGTGGCGATGGCCGCCCGATTGAAACAGCCCATGCCGGCATTGTAAATGTTGCCGCTGACCGGGCATCTTTCCGAGACCAGATACAGCGCCATGGGTGCCACGAGTTCCGGTTTGAGTTTGTCGAAAAAATCCGGCGGCAGAACATCCTCGGTCAAACGCGAAGCCGCCACCGGGGCGATGGTGTTGACGCGGATGTTGTATTTTTGCCCTTCCAGCTTGAGTGTGTTCATCAACCCGATCAACCCCATCTTGGCGGCGGTGTAATTGGTTTGACCGAAATTGCCGTAAAGGCCTGCAGCCGAGGTCGTCATCAAGATTCGACCGTAACCCTTTTCTTTCATCACGGCAAATGCCGGGCGCGACACATTGTAGGCTCCGTTTAAATGGACATCGAGAACGATCCGCCAGTTTTCGGGTTCCATTTTCAGAAAACTCTTGTCCCGCAGGATTCCTGCATTGTTGATCAGAATATCCACCGTACCAAATGCATCCAGAGCCGCTTTAACGATGTTTTGCCCCCCTTCGGCACTGGCCACGCTGTCATAATTGGCCACCGCCACGCCGCCCATGGCCTTGATCTCATCCACCACAATGTCCGCAGGTCCCTTTGATCCCTTACCGGACCCGTCCCGCGCACCACCCAAGTCATTCACAACGACTTTGGCCCCACGTTTGGCCAGCTCCAGGGCATAGACCCGACCCAGGCCGGCACCGGCCCCTGTGACGATCGCCACGCGGTCGTCAAATCGAATTTCGTCCCTCGGGGTCTCACCGTATTCCAAAACACCATTGTCGATGACCGTATCCCCGTTTTCCGCGTTGACCACCCGCCAGAGCGCTTTTCCTTCTTCGGCTTTCCATATCAACGTCTTTATCGGCACCCCGGGGTACAGGGTTTTGGTAAAGCGGCAGGCAAGACGCCTGACCTTTTCAGGCGCCCCCGGGACCAGTTTTTCGATCAGCGCTCTGCAGGCAAAACCGTGGGTGCAAAGACCGTGCATAATGGGCTTTTCGAATCCGGCCATCTCGGCAAACTCCTGATCCACGTGGAGCTGGAATACATCGCCGGAAAGCCTGAAAACAAGCGGCTGATCTTCGGTGGGATGCGCCTCGACCTCAAAATCCGGGTCTTTATCGGGGAAGTTGATCTCCTTTTTGGGAGTATCTTCACCCCCGAATCCACCGTCCAATCTCGAGAAAACCGTACCGATGCTGGTAAACAGTTTCTTTCCGTTGGAGTGATAGGTTTCACTTTGCGCCACCACCAGTGCCCCCTTTTTCTCACCTTTATCATAATAATGGGTGATGGCGCCTTCGGTCGTCATGGTGCCATCCGGCGGGATCGGCTGATGGAAGATCAATTCCTGTTCGCCATGGAGAATCCCGGCCAGATTCACATTGCTGGCGGCCATAAATTGCGGCATGAATTCATACATGGTAACGATGCCGAAACTGGGAATAACTTTCAAATTCTTTTCATAGCAGTAATCCAGATCGGAAAATCCGGCACCGACGCCAAGGGCATAAAGGACAGCATCTTTCCAGGTGTACGCCTTGGTGGTGGGGCCTATCTTTTTGCCGACCGCATCTAAGTTTAATGCCATAGTGTCTACCCTCCCCTCGTAATGGAAACTGTTAAAAATGCGTCTTATCCGCCTGAGGCGTCCGCTTGAGCGCAATCTGCCATTTTTAAAACAGCTTCAAGTTTTGTATGTAAGACTTCAGATCCCGATTTACGAATCTTTTTCTTTTCTCAGACGGCACCTCACTTGAGTGTACTTTTCTTATCCGATGTAAACGCCGGTACCAGAATGAATTTCAATGTCTCCTTGATGACCTGCATATATTCTTTATGATCGGTATCAAGCATCGGTCGAAAAAGGCTTTCGCCGGAAATAAAATTCAGCACGGTATTCCAGACCGCCAAAATTCTTGCTTTGGCCTGAATGGACACTTTTCTCTTATTTTCAGCCAGGTCCATCGCTACTGCGATATTGGCAATATATTCAGACATTTTAATATCAAGTGTAACTCCATGGCGGGTTTTATTGAAATAGCCAAAAAGGAAAAGATTGGGGACTTCGGGGTGAGTAAAGAGGTAGTCGCACATCATGTCCAGGGCAAGCTCGAGGCGGATGGTCAGGGATTGGCCGCTGACTTTTCGTTCAATATCATTGAGCTTGGCCTGTATTTCTTGGCCGACATCCGCAATGACGGCTTCATAGAGATCCTGTTTTTCACCCCAATGATAATAAAGCGTCGAGATGTCGATACCCACATCTTTGGCGATCATCCGGGTGGTGGTATCGTTGTAGCCGTATTCACCAAAAATCCTGCGGGCTGATGCCAGAATTTTAGCTTTCATGGAATTGGGATCCTGCCGGGCTTTTTCGAGGCGCGAAGGCATTTAGAGCTCTCCCTGCAAGCCGATGAAATTTTCCATCGAACATATTGAACTATATGTTTCCATCAATTGATGGAGAACTCTACAGCCATACCCCGCACATGTCAAGCCCTTAATTCAAGCTTGATTTCAGATACAAATCGGGTTGTCGACAAGGTTTAAAAAAGGAAGGGTAGGAGAATGGTGATGATTATGGAAAAATCATCTCCAAAAAGACAAACAAAATCTATGGAAAACAAACACTTAATCCTTTGAGCAGTCGACTTCATTGTCGGCCTCAGGCAGACGATTGTCCAACCATCCTGGAGAGGGGTCTATCGGAAAGGATGCCTGGGCGGGAAAGCATCAGGCAGCGTTTTTTCGAAGCTGCTCTTTCGATTGCATGCTCTGATTCTTTTTTTTTGCAGGCATTGCTTCGAGTAAAGCCACCCCAAATCCATTTTTATTCTGCCAGACGATTCGCCCATGGCGCTTGTCATTATCGTCGTCCAAAAATGGGATGGCGATCGTTAAAGATTGCCCTATCGATAAATTTTCACGGGTTTTGATGAAGAGGCCATGTGCGCTGAAGTTGGTTAGCCGGCCCTCGTAAAACCTCCGGGTGGTGGCAAAAAAAATATTTCCGGCGTAGGAATATCTCGGTTCTATCCTTCTTTCAAAACTGTTTTCCCTGGAAGCATTCATATTTTATTCTCTATTTCATCCTCGCAGTAATCATCCGCCATAATTGTTTTAAAACATAAATATGCCAATCAGCATAAGCAGAATTCATGCCAATATCTAATTCTATTTTTTTTCGCCGGGTTTTCTTATAGTTATGGCGGCAAAGGACTTTTGAAACGTAATATTGGGGGCTAGGCGATCAAAAAAAGTAAGAAATATTATACACAATTTGCACAATTTTATATGGTGTGAAGGTAATAAGCATAGGCTGCGGGTTTTATTGGCTTTGGGTGCCTATTTTTCGGAAAGATTATTTTCTTTATCTAGTTTTTCAAGCACCCGGTCGAGTGCCCTATCTATGTTGATTAAAACCGCCCGAATATCGTTTAACTGTTTGATGATATTTTCACTGCCCTTGGAGGAACGCGCTGAATGGGCAAAAATCGCGGTTATTTTCTTGGATATATCATCGAGCCTTATGCCGAGGGTAACGATAAAATAGAGCAGCAATAAAAATGCAAAATTTTCCCAACGCCAGTATAAAAACTGCCAACCGATGACGATGATGACCAGAAAAACAACGCTGGTTAAGATGTAAGGGTGCTCGTTAATCCATTTTTTCATTGATATTCCAATGACCCATTTGTTTTAAAAAACTGCCGCACTTACCCGGCGGTCGGTATAGCCTGGCCGCGCACCATATGCCCTGCCGCACAACACACCGGCGGCACTTGAACAGCTTAGCAATTCCTGCCGGTTTTTACCAGCAGCCAAACCAGAGGCAAAGGCGCCATGGAAAGCACCACCGGCACCGGTTTTGTCCAGTGCCTCGACTTGGAAGGCAGAAAGATTGCCCGACCGACCGCCGTCTTGGCAGACAAGACCACTTCCACCGAGGGTGATTATTACCGCAGAAGCATGTCCGACACAAAAAATATCAATTCCCAGGTTCACGGGCAATGTCATCATCAACTGCCATTGCTGTGAAGGCAGGTGCATGGTTTCCCTTTAAGCGGGGCGCATATTCGCCTGGACCTGCAGGCTTCGGCTTGCTCGCAGGCGCGTGCAAGACCCCGGTACACAGCGGCTGTTTTGTTTTTTGCTTTCCGCCCTCCTGGCGGAAAGCAAAAAACAGATCTATGGGCTGGGCTTAATATCCTCGTCCCTCAGGACACGACGCAGAACTTTGCCCACATTGGAAACCGGCAGGGTTTCCCTGAATTCGATAACTTTTGGCCGTTTGTATCCGGCCATGTTTTCCTTGCAGAATTCCAGAATTTCCTGCTCGGAGGCCGTTTCGCCAGGCTTTAGCTGAACGTAAGCTTTTACGGTCTCTCCGCTTTTGGCGTCAGGCACACCCACAACCGCCGCCAGCGCCACTTTTGGATGCTGGAAGAGAATGTCTTCGACATCTCGCGGATAAACATTAAAGCCGCCCACAAGTATCATATCCTTTTTACGGTCGGTTATCAGGATGTATCCGTCCTCATCAACGTGGCCGATATCACCGGTTAGAAAGTATCGCTTTCCTTCAAAATCGCGAAATACCTTGGTGTCCTCATCCGGACGCCCCCAGTAACCTTTCATAACCTGCGGGCCATAAATGGCGATCTCACCGTCTTCACCCCGGGGCATCTCCTTTTGTCCGGATTCGATATCCAGAATTTTTATTTCAGTACCGGGAACGGGAAATCCAATACTGCCGATTTTACGCTGTTCGGTGTTGGTCGGATTCGATGTGGCTACCGGAGCGGTTTCGCTTAAACCATAGCCTTCAAAAATCACTGCGCCGGTTTTGTCTTCGAATTGCTTGCATACCTCCGGGGGCAGCGGCGCTCCACCGGAAAAACAACCCATCAAAGAAGTCAGATCAAATTGATCCAGATGGGGGTGATTGGTGAAGGCCACAAAGATGGTCGGCACCGCCGGCATGACCGTTGGTTTATATTTTTGAACGGCCTTGAGCACCTCGGTAAAAGGCGGATCGCCTGCCCGCGGATCGGGTATCGCGATCAATTTGCTGCCCGATGCGCAGGAGGACAGCATGGCTACTGTCATTCCAAAGCTGTGATACCAGGGTAATACCCCGAGATAGGTATGATACCCGCCTTTTCGCAATTTCTCCGGCTGACTGCCCGGATCGTGGACTAACCGACCCCATTCATCGAGCGCAGCAAGATTGTAAGTAAAGTTACTATGGGTTAAAGCCGCCCCCTTGGGCACCCCGGTGGTTCCGCCGGTGTAGATAATCAGGGCCAGGTCCTCGACCGGATTAATTTCAATTTCAGGGGGTTCGGGCTTAGCGCCGGCAACCGCATCATCGAAAAATAGATGGCCGGCCGCATAACTTCCGGCCCTGGGTATTTTACCCAGCAAGCCGCCGAGGAACCCCTTCAGCTTTGGCAGATAAGATTTGACACCGCAAATCACCACGGTCTCGACACCGGTGCCCTTGATGGCTTCAACGGTGGTCGGGTAAAACTGGGGATGATCCATACAAAAAACGGCTTTGGCGCCGGCATCATTTAATTGATAATTTAGCTCATTGGCCGTGTACAGAGGGTTGCAGGTAACGCAAACCGCCCCGGCTTTGAGAATACCAAAAAATATTGCCGGATAATGGGGCAGATTCGGCAAAAAAATGGCCACCCGGTCCCCTTTCTGGATTCCGCGTGAAACCAGAAAGTTAGCGATACGATCGGCGGTATCTTTTACCTGAGCAAAGGTGCGGGTGCCGTCGTTAAAAATGGTATAGACCTGATTCGGATAATCCCGTGCAGCGTCATCGATAATCGAAAACAGGGATTTTTCGTAACCGGATATATCTTTTTCTACCCCCTCCGGCCAATAGGGCGTGGGCCAAGCATTTGCTGCCATATTTACCTCCTTCTGGTCATTCGAATAAAGCGGTCCGAGTCATTGGGAAAACAAAACAATAAATGCCGGCCGAGTATAGAGGAATAAAGCGGGAGTTGTCAAACAAGAAAGATCGGGCCAAAATCCGGACGAATTTCACAGCCGGGTTTTTGGCCGCATACCCTATGGGCATGGACGGATACCCTGATTTGGGATACTCTCATCCGCCAATACCCTTTGTTTGAACCGTTATCTAAACTTCGGGGGGGGTGGGAAAGCTTGACATCATTTCTCTATTTCATCCAAGAATTCATCCTGCAGCACTGCATAGAGCTCTTCGCCGATTGCCAGGCCCAGATCAATAAACTGGGGACCGTATTTTTTTCCGGTCCGGGTGCGAAAGGTGGATTTGATCCTGGCGATTCCTGCCATCCCCTGCGGGTAACGCTCCATGAACTTATCCAGCGGCGGGTTATAAAAGGATATCATATCCCAGAGGGTATGGGTGAAATTGTCCGGACCCCATCTGAATTTGTCGGCATCGTAAAGGCAATCTGAAACCAGAATTCCTTCGGGCGTATTGATGCTGATATTGCTTTTAAAAGCCTCGTGGTTGTGAATCGACCGGCAGATATCCTCAATCTCATCGGGGGAAAAGGGATAGCCGTCCAATACTTCGCGCGCATGGACGGCGCCGAGCCTGGCATGGTCTTTCCTTTTGCGTTTGATGTCATGCAAAAGCCCGGCACATTGGACGATGCGCACTCTGGCCGCCAGAACGCCATTTCCATAACCCGCATCCCTGCCTTCGATGTTCATCAAGGCTCCGGCTTCCACAGAAACCTTGGCGGCGTGCTGCAAGCCGTGTCCGAAATCATCTTCAAGGTTTGTGGCCACAAATTCTCTCAGTTTCTTGACAACCGCATCGGTTTCAAAAAAGTGTTGTGAATCATCATTGGCCCCGGGATGATCATGATAAAAATCAGGGGCTGGAAAGCGGGACACGATCTGACGGGCCCTTTCACGAATACGAGAATAAATAGGTATCATCACGATAAAGATGGGCGCGGAAGAATCAGGTATTCCCTGATCCGTATCATGGGTAATCTTAAATTTCGACGAGCGCGAAAGGATGACCGCAAACCTTCCATTGGCCGTCTTCTTTTATCATCGCAATCGTTTCATCCACCTTGTGGCCCTCGGTAAGAAAAAACAGCTTTGCGATCACAGCAAAAACAGGATTGAGGTAACGGCTTCTGCGGCATGTAATTCTGACTTGAGCATGGTCCTTGCTTTCCATTTGGGTTTTGGTCTCGATGTGAGAAATCGATTGGGTCATATAGTTCAATTTGAACCCCGTCATTGCCGCCTTGTCGGCAACACGATTGATATAAGCCTCCACAACCCCGGATTCTCCAGCCAGCTCTTTGCAGAGATAATCTGCCATGGATCGGTCCAGCTTAAAATATGCTTTGGCAAAAGAAACAGCCGCTTTGTCCGGTGTGTCTGTTTTATCAGCGACGACCAGCAGCGTCTGCAGAATCAATGCGAGTATGATCACCGCTGCAAACGCGATAAACTTACCTCCGCTATCCATTTATCCAACCTCCTTTTAACCTTAACGGAAAAATAAAAAATGTAATTGCTGCCCGGCAACGGGCAATCTGGTATGGCGATAATCAAAGCCTTTTTTGCTAACATGAAACATAGCCTAAGACAAGAATTTTTCAATTTAAGATATGATTTGAGCACTTAAAGCGCGTTTGCCCGCCAGGCAACCCGCACGCGCTTCAGGGCGATCATATCGACTAATTATTATGATCATATGATCATAATTTTTATTGACATATTGCAAAGAGATCAATATAATATAGTCAAATGATCAAAATTAGGTGACAGCGACATGCCAAGACCCAGAAAGACAAGATTCGTTTCAGGCTATCCGGCCATAGCCGCATTTGTTCCGCAGGGCGTGCCGGTTTCGGGTGAAGTTTACCTCTCCATCGAAGAGTTGGAAACGATCAGGCTCAGCGATTTTGAGGGTCTCGATCAGGAAGCGGCAGCCGCCTTGATGGAGATATCCCGCCAAACCTATGGCCGAATCCTGGCAGGAGCCAGACGCACTGTTGGCGAAGCTTTAATCACCGGAAAGGCCCTAAGGGTTGAAGGGGGTACATACGAATTCAGGGGAATGCACCGCCGCCGCAGAGGCCGGCAGCGGCGGGGCGGTTGAAGCAACAGACAATCATTTGTAATCGCAGCCAAAAACAGCCACAAGGGAGGTGAATCACATGCCAAAAGGAGACAAAACAGGGCCGGAGGGACAGGGCCCGAAAACAGGAAGAGGCAGGGGTGGATGCAATTCCAGGGGCGGAACGCCCGGATCACAGCGGCAGGGAGGCGCGGGGCCGGGCCGCGGCACCGGTCAGGGCAAAGGTCGCGGGTCGGGCCGGGGTGCCGGTCGAGGATCCGGGAGAGGCAGCGGACAGGGCCGCGGGAATCGATAGGAAACGATTAAACATCAACCCAAAATAGAATAAACAAAGGGGGTGATCCTATGCCAGGATTTGATCGCACAGGCCCGAGGGGAGCCGGTCCGATGACGGGCGGAGCCAGAGGTTTGTGCCGTCCGGCAAATACCGGATACAGTTCCCGATTCATGGGAGAATCCGGATATTTTGGAGGCTTTGGCGCAAGACGCGGTTTTCGCACTGGATTTGGCGCCGGGCGAGGCCAACGACGCAATTTCGGTCGAGGCTCCGCCTGGCATGAACCAGTATTGAGGCCGGAGTTTCCAGCGGCACAAACCACAGAGATGGACATGCTCAAATCCGAAGCAGATTATCTGAGGTCTTCACTCGAGACGATTGAAAAGCGAATTGCAGATCTGGAAACCGAAACTTCAGCCTGAGTCATACACCTGTTCGCCGGGCTTCTCAGCCCGGCGAAATTTAGTTTTTCTGATAATGCTTTCTCCAAGGTTGTCGCTTGAGCTCCTGGAAATTGGTTAACGCCCGGTAAAGGGCACCCACAGCCAATTCGGCACAATGCGTATTTTCCGGAGGCAACGTTTCGAGGTATGCAACCACATCCTCCGGAGTGATTTCCCAGGCCTGCTCGACATCCTTGCCCTTGACCAATTCGATTACCGTATTGGCACAGGCATTGGTATTCAGACA